>ERZ890953.375-NODE-375-length-26517-cov-6.819061_pt1 | contig 26517 bp, 22 predicted proteins | sample MGYA00521264_ERZ890953 | MGnify/ENA primary metagenome ERZ890953 (study PRJEB32303, sample SAMEA104408629) | aquatic metagenome | biome: Brackish water; feature: Chemocline; material: water | place: Baltic Sea | collected 2014-10-26T21:54:00 | depth 200 m ...
CCGCCGTGGGCGTCGGAGTCGTAGCCGTCGCCGTCGGCGTCGTAGTCGTTGGCGCCGTCGCAGTTGGAGTCCACGCCGTCGTACCAGGTCTCGGTGGCGCCCGGGTTGACCGATGCGTCGCTGTCATCGCAGTCGGCACCACCGTGGGCGTCGCTGTCGTAGCCGTCGCCGTCCTGGTCGTAGTCGCTGGCGCCGTCGCAGTCGGAGTCCACGCCGTCGTACCAGGCGTCGGTGGCGCCGGGGTGTACCGACGCGGCGGTGTCGTCGCAGTCCGAGCCGCCGTGGTCGGCGCTGTCGTAGCCGTCGCCATCCTGGTCGTAGTCGCTGGCACCGTCGCAGTCGCTGTCGATGCCGTCGTACCAGGCGTCGCTGGCGCTCGGGTTGATCGCCGCGTCGCCGTCGTCGCAGTCGGCGCCGCCGTGGGCGTCGGAGAGGTAGCCGTCGCCGTCCTGGTCGTAGTCGCTGGCGCCGTCGCAGTCGCTGTCCACGCCGTCGTACCAGGTCTCGGTGGCGGCCGGGTTGACCGCAACGTCGGTGTCGTCGCAGTCGCCGCCGCCGTAGGCGTCGCTGTCGTAGCCGTCGCCGTCGGCGTCGAAGTCGCTGGCGCCGTCGCAGTCGGAGTCCACGCCATCGTAGAAGCGGTCGTATGCGCCGGCGTAGACGTCGGCGTCCCCGTCGTCGCAGTCGTCGCCCCCGTAGGCGTCGCTGTCATGGCCGTCGCCGTCCTGGTCGTAGTCGCTGTCGCCGTCGCAGTCGCCGTCCACGCCGTCGTACCAGACCTCGCTGGCGTCGGGGCTGATGGCGGCGTCGGTGTCGTCGCAGTCGGCCCCCCCGTAGGCGTCGTTGGCCCAGCCGTCGCCGTCCTGGTCGTAGTCGTTGGCGCCGTCGCAGTTGGAGTCCACACCGTCGTACCAGCTGTCGCTGGCGCCCGGGTTGGTGGCCGCGTCGCCGTCGTCGCAGTCGTCGCCGCCGTAGGCGTCGCTGTCGTAGCCGTCGCCGTCAGCGTCGAAGTCCGAGTCCCCGGCGCAGTCGGAGTCCACGCCGTCGTAGTACGCATCGGTAGCGGCGGGGTGGATGGCGCCGTCGGTGTCGTCGCAGTCGGCACCGCCGTAGGCGTCGCTGTCGTAGCCGTCCTCGTCGGCATCGTAGTCCGACGCGCCGTCGCAGTCCTGGTCCACGCCGTCGTAGTAGACCTCGGCGGCCCCTGGGTGGATGGTGGCGTCGGTGTCGTCGCAGTCGCCGTCGTCGGGGCTGTAGCCGTCGCCGTCGTAGTCGTAGCAGGGGATGTCGCCGCCGCCGGAGACGGTCAGGGAGAAGGGAGAGGTCTCGAAGTCGGCGTCGCCGTTGAGTGCGCCGTCCCAGCCGCTGCCGGTGACGTCGGTGGCGCTCGTGGAGCCCGCGGCATCGTCCATGTCGTAGTAGGCGTACAGGCCGGTCTCGGTGCCGGTGAGCGCGTAGTCCTTGAGACACTGGATGTCGGCCTGGGGCTGGGCCGTGCTCCAGACCCGCACCTCGTCCAGGTAGCCGTCGAAGAAGTCGGAGGCCCAGTAGCCGGGGGAGTCCTGATCACCGCCCAGCACCCAGGTCTCGGTGCCGAAGCTGGGGGTCTCGCCGTGCAGCAGGCTCTGGACCTGCACGCCGTCGACGTAGAGCAGGCTCATGCCCCCGGTGACCACGACCGCGATGTGGTAGCTGTCGCCCACCGAGGCCGCGTCGGCCCAGCACAGGGTGTTGTACTCGTCGCAGGTGTCGCCCTCCCAGTAGCCGGAGTCCTCGACCTCGACCTGCCAGTAGCCGTTGACGTAGCCGGCGTAGAGGGAGTTGTAGGAGGTGGTCTCGTCCACGACCTCGACGAAGGTCTCGTAGCCGGTGGCGGGGTCCACGTCCTCGAGCTGCAGCCAGCCCTCGACGGTGAAGTCGGTGCCAGGATCCAGGGTGCCCAGCTCCACCCAGTCCAGGCTGCCGTCCAAGCGGACGGCGTTGCCCGAGGCCACCGCGGCGCCTGGGAGCAGCAGGGAGATGAACAGGCCGAGGGATAGCGCACGCATTTCGGACTCCTTCGCGATGACCCCCACAGGGTAGCACCGGATCGGAAGGGTTCAGTATTGCAGTCGTCTCTCAGAGCGCGTAGACCTCGCGGAAGCACGCGATGAGGGCGTCCGGTCCCAGGTGCTCGAGGATGGTGTAGCGCTCGCGCTTGACCCCGACGCTGGCCGTGATGGCGCGCTCGATCCGATCCGCCGTCAGCCCGAAGTGTTCGAGTCCTGCGGCATCCACCGGGAGGCCGATGCGCCCGAAGCTGGCGCGCATGGGCTCGAGCCACTGCCCGTGGGCGCTGGCCGAGATCAAGGTGCCCACCGCCACCAGGATGCCGTGGGTGGCGCGATGATCGAAGCCCAGGACGTTCTGATACGCGTGATACAGCTTGTGCTCGAAGCCCGAGGCAGGTCGGGAGGACTCCACCCGGGCCATGGCCTCACCCGAGGACACCAGCCCTGAGGCCAGGGTGAGCACCAGGTCGTCGTCGTCCAAGGCCGCCCCTTGCTCGAGCCGGTACAGCACCACCTCGCCGGCGCTGCGAGCGTGCAGCAGGGCCAGGTAGTCGAGGTGGTCTTTGCCGTGGGCCGCGGCGAGCTCCCAGTCCAGGGTGGAGGTGAGGTTGGACACGCCATCGCCGATACCGCTCAGCATCATGCGCTCGAAGAAGCCCCGGGCCGCCTCGCTGCGGGGCTTGATGCGGCCCAGGTCGATGAGCACCCCCAGGGGGGTGTTGGCCCGCACCGTGACGTTGGCCGAAGGCTTGCCCTCGGGGGGCCGGATGACGGCGAAGGGGGAGGCGATGCCGTCGTTGGCCAGGGAGGTGGGCACCGTGACGCAGGGCACGTGCAGCTGGAAGGCGATGAGCTTGGCCATGTCGATGACCGTGCCCCCGCCTACCCCGAAGACCACCGACGGCACCTTGGCGCCGTAGAGTCTGCGCTCCCAGGGCCACTCTTCGTCGGACCACAGCCGCGGGTTGTAGCTCATCTGCTCGATGACACGGGCCCCGTGGTGGTACTCGTTGCTGCCCACCAGGGCCTTGCGCGGGCCCAGCCCCGCTGCCTCGAAGCCGTCGTACAGCTCACCCCCGGCGATGTCCCAGGTGACAGGATCGCTGATCACCAGCGGACGGCGCAGCCGGCCCAGGTCCACGAACTCTCCCAAGGCGTCGATGAGGGAAGGGATGCGGTGCTCGATGGAGACGAACCGCGGGATCACCAGCGCGTTGGGCCGCTTGGGCTGGAAGCCGGTGTAGACGCCGGAGATGCGGTTGACGCCCTGGTCGAGCAGCTTGGCCAACAGGTCGTTCATGGGGGCTCCTGCGCGAGGGTCCTGGGGGTGGCTAACCGGCCAGCCCCAGCAACCCATCCAGCTCCAGCGAGGCCCGGCGTGCCGTCTCCAGGCCCTCGCCGCGCTCCTCGCGGTAGTCCTTGACGATGTCTTCGGTGCCCGACGGGCGCTTGAGCACCCACACGCCGCCCTCGAGGACGACCTTGACGCCGTCACCCACCACGGTGCGCTCGATGGCGCGGCCGGCCACGCGCTGGCCGGCCAGGCGGCGCTCGACCAGGGCGGGGTCGGCCGCCAGGGCCTGGAGCCTGGCCTTGTGGGAGGGCTCGGCGGGCATGTCCACCCGCTCGTACTGGTGGGCCCCGAAGCGCTCCACCAGCTTCGAGTATTGGCCGGCGATGTCCAGCCCCGTGCGCGTGATGGACTCCATCATCAGCAGCACCGCGGCGATGCCGTCCTTCTCGGTGACCCAGGGGGAGCCGTCCATGCGCGGCAGGGACAGGCCCGCGCTCTCCTCGCCCGCCAGGACGTACTGGCCCTGCTGCAGGCCGGCCACATACCACTTGAAGCCGACGTTCACCTCGTACGAGGGTCGGGCGTGGCTGGCGGCGATGAGGTCGAGCATGTGGGTGGTGCCGATGGTGCGGCCGATGCCCATGGCGGCGGGCAGGTCGCGGTGCTGGCAGAGGTAGTCGAACAGCACACACAGCACGTGGTTGGGGTTCAGGCTGCCGCCGCTGTCCTCGCCGCCGAAGCGGTCGGCGTCGTTGTCGTTGGCGCCGATGAACGGGGCGTCGGCTCGCTGGCGCATGCCCTGCACGGCCTTCATCACCCAGGCGCTCGAGGGGTCGCCTCGCAGGGCGCCGTCCCAGTCGCGGGTGCGGTTCCGCCCGCTGGGATCGGGTTGGTCGTTGAAGACTCGGATGTCGGTGCCGTGGGCCGCGTTGATGGCGTCGTAGTAGCCGTGGGCCGCGCCCCCCAGGGAGGTGGCGGCGAAGCGCTGGCCCTTCAGCACTGCGAAGTCCACCACGGTGGCCAGGTCCCGCACGTAGGGGGTGACCAGATCCCGGTACACCACCAGCCCCGCGGCCTCGGCGGCCTCGAAGTCCATGCGTCGGATGCTGTCGGCGCCGTCCAGCAGGGCGTTGGCCCGGGCGTCGATGGGGGCTGTGCGGGTGTTGGGGCCGCCGTCCAGCCCGTTGCTCTTGAAGCCGGCTTGCTCGGGAGGGTTGTGGGACGCGGTGATGATGGCACCCTCGAGGTTCTCGCCCCGGGCATTGCCGGACCGGATGGTGTGGGAGACCACGGGGGTAGGGGTGGCTCGGTGGCCGGCGTGCAGGATCACCGGCACGCCGTTGCCGGCGAAGACCTCCACCGCGGTGCGCAGGGCGAAGTCCGAGCCGTGGCGCACGTCCTTGCCGATCACGATGGCGCCGGGGGGACGGCCGCCCAGGTTGACCGCAGGGTCGTCGCTGGCGGCCGGGCCGAAGGTGCCGCGGGCTGCGCGGATGTCCACCAAGGCTTGGGTCATGGCGGCGACGTGCGCCTCAGCGAAGCCTGCGCCGGTGACGCCACGGTGGCCGGAGGTGCCGTTCTTGACCGGCGCGAGCGGGCCCTGGGGGTGGTGGTAGGCCTGCTCGAGGGCGGCGCGGGGGGTGAGGTCCGAGGGGTCGGGAAGGGTACCGGCGAGGGGATGGTGGGACATGGCTTGTTATGGCTCCAACAGCTCTGCGAGGGTCTCGAGGTCTTCGATGTCGATGATCTGGGTGGAGATGGCCCAGTTGAACCCGGCCCGAGACATGGCGCCCAGGTCGCGGTCCCGCCGATCCGCCCGCTGGTGCTCGGGCCGGTAGGGGCCCAGGCGGCGGCGGCGGGCATAGGTGGCCGCGGACTCGACCACGGGGTCCATCTCGCGGGTCTCCACGAGGGCCTCGACCACTCGCTTGGCGAGCTCGGGGTCGATGCCCTTCTGGGTGAGCTCGCCCTGGATCTTCCATGGGGGCTTGCCACGGGCGAACAGACGCTTGGCCTTGGACTGCGCCCACGCCTCGTCGTCCACCAGCTTGCCATGCTGGAACCGTTCGACGATCTGGTCGATCCACTGGGCCGCCTGGGAGCGATCGGTGGGGTGGTGCTCCCCGACGCGGTCCACCTTGCGCCACAGGGCGCGCCGGAGGGCCTTGCTGGTGCCCCCGTAGCGCTCGACGTACCACAGGCCGGTGGCCTCGAGGTTGGACTTGGTGAGCGGGGGAGGGGGCTTGGAGGAGCGTTTATACATGGTTGCCCAAGTTTCCCACCAGCGCACCCGCGGCAAGCGCCACGCCAGCTTTGCTCGGGTTCCGATGGACGATCCAGGCCTCGCGGCGCTGGGGTCAGTCCTTGCCCGGTGAGCGGTACTCCATGATCAGGCGACCCCCCAGCCCGTTGTACAGGTTGTTGGTGACGCTGGCCACGTTGGCCGCGTACCAGCCCTGCACGCCGATGTGGGCCCCGGGCAAGGTGACGCCCAGGTCCACCACGGGGATGACCGCCATGGTGCCCATCTCGTAGACCGGGACCTCGCTGTTGGAGAAGCCGTTGTTGGTGATCTGGGGCGCCAGGGTGAAGCCGATGGCCGAGTCGAAGGCCTGGTGGCGGATCTGCAGGGCGTTGGTCCAGCGCACCTGCCAGGGGTGGCAGACCCCGGTCTCCTGGAGCGTGTACAGTTCCGCGCCGTCGCCCAGCACGTAGTAGTCCTGCCACTGGCCAGGGCCGGTGTACTCGTAGCGGGCGTAGGGCAGCTGGGTCCACAGCAGCTCGAGGGTGCCGCCGAAGCCCACGGCGCCGAACATGTAGCCCGCCGTGAGGTGGGGCCCGATGGTCATGGTGGAGGCGTTGGCGGACAGGGGCAGCACGCCAAGGGAGCTGCGCCCGGCCCAGTTGCTGTGGGCGTAGTCGAAGCTCGCGCCGAGCTCGAGGAAGTCGGTGACCCCGTAGCGCAGGTGGCCGCCCACGCTGATGGGGGACATGGCGAGGCCGGGGTCGTTCTCCATGGGGAACCAGCCGGTGAGGTCTTCGTCGTCGAAGAGCCACTCCCGGGTCCAGTAGGTGGACACGGCGCCCGCAACGGCCACCTGGCCCTCCTCGATGGGGGCTCCCACCGCGGTGCTGGGGGAGGCCGCGGGAGGCATCAGGGTCTGACGGTAGCGGGTGAGGGGCGAGCAGGCGCTGGCCAAGAGGGCCGCGGCCAGCACTGGGATAGCTCGTTGCATGGTCTCCTCCAGGCCCTGACGACCCGTAGCGAGTATGACACCGAACCCGGCCTGTCGCGTTACCAGCCGCAGCACTCTGCTCTGCACCAGGAGCCTGCCATGTCGAGTCCTCTTCCCCGCGTGCTGGCCTACACCGACGGCGGCTGCCGGGGCAATCCCGGCCCCGGCTCCTGGGCGTTTCTGCTGGTGGACCTGGCCAGCGGCGGTGCCCTCGAGCGGGCGGGCGGCGAGCCTCACACCACCAACAACCGCATGGAGTACCTCGCGGCCATCCGAGCCCTCGAGTCCCTGAAGGTGCGCAGCGAGGTGGAGATCCGCACCGACAGCAGGCTGCTGGTCAACACCGCGACCACCTGGATGAAGGGCTGGAAGGCCAAGGGCTGGAAGAAGAAGGGCGGCCCCATCAAGAACCTCGACCTGGTACAGCGGCTGGACGTTCTCCTGGTCGAGCACACGGTGCGCTGGACCTGGGTGCGCGGCCACGCGGGTGACCCTGGCAACGAGCGGGTGGATGAGCTGGCCAACATCTCCATGGACAGCCTGCAGGCCGGCGCCAGCCCGGACCTCGAGCAGCGCCACGCGCGCTGTCCCATCGCTCTGGTCTGATCTTCCGCGGCTCCCCCGGGGCGAGCATTGTGGCGGTGTGTGGTGCGTCTGGGCCGGCGCCCTGGCCTGCCTGCCCCAGACCTGATCCCCAGCCCCTTGCGTGGGCTGGGTGGGTCCGGTATTCCGTCGATCCCCAGAGCCTCCGAGGTCCCCATGCCACAGCTCCTGCACATCGATCCCGACGAGCTGGTGCTCGACAGCTTCCGGCTGGGCAAGGCCATCTTCGAGTCTGGCTTCCGGCCCAAGCACATGATCTCCGTGTGGCGGGGCGGCACCCCCATCGGGCTGGGGGTCGATGCCTACTTCCGCTTCCAGGGCCAGCAGGTGCACCACACCTCCATCGCCACCCAGTCCTACACGGGCATCGGCGAGCACACCGACGTGGTGGTCAAGGGCCTCGAGCACCTCACCCGCTCGGTGTGCCCCGAAGACGGCCTGCTGATCATCGACGATGTCTATGAGAGCGGCGAGACCATCCGCAGCATCGTGGAGAGCCTGCGGGCGCGGGCCCGTCGCAACACCCCTGTGGACATCCGGGTGGCCACGGTGCACCGCAAGAAGGAGAAGCACACCTTCACCGGCCTGCCGCTCACCTACCTCCACGACATCGCTGGCGACGTGTGGATCGACTACCCCCACGAGCTGGCCGATCTGGTGGACCTGGCGGACCCCGACGACACCCGCATCCGCGAGAAGAGCCCCGAGGTGTGGAACATCCTGCACGACCAGGACGACCACCAGCCCAGCGTCGTCACCGGCGACTGCCGCTACCTGCCGGCCCGCGAGCTGCTGCTGGACGCCGTGCGGCTGGGGGTCAAGATGGTCAAGTCCGGCTATCGGCCAGACTTCCTGGTGGCCCTGTGGCCGGGCGGTGTCTGGGCGGGCCTGGGCATCCACGAGGTCTACAAGTACTTCTCGAAGAAGCAGGGCTGGGACTGGTCCGGCCCCGACCACGTGCCAGTCAACACCACCCGCACCCACCTGTCCTACCGCACCCACGTCATCGGCCTGGACTACCTGGCCGAGCACGTCCAGCATGAGCACAACGTGCTGCTGGTGGACACGGTGTTCCGCAGCGGCCGCACCCACGCCGACCTGGCTGCCAGCCTCAAGGACCTGATGCGCCGCAACATCAGCCTGAGAAAGCTACAGGTGGCATCGGTCTACTACACCCCCAGCGAGCAGCGCACCTGGACCCAGCAGCCCCTGCGCACCGAGCCCGACTTCTACCTGCGCCAGGTGCCAGAGCAGCTGATCTACCCCCATGCCCCATACCGCTTCGTGCGACCCCGGCTGCAGCTGCAGGAGCATGCCCCGGCGCTGGCCGAGGTGTTGTTCGGGTGATGCGGTAACGATCACCCCCGTCGCGGGCTCTCCCCACCTAGGAGGCCTGCCATGATCGCTCTGTACATCCTCGGCTCTCTCATCATCGCCTTCGTGCTCTTCGTCGTGGGCATGCGCGTGTTCATGGTGATGCGCATCAAGCGCCGGGAGGGCAAGCCCGTGCCTGAGCTGCCTGGCAAGCTGGGCCGGGCAGCGCGGGGCCGCGGGCTGTCGATGTTCTACTTCTACAGCCCGCAGTGTGGGCCTTGTAAGGCCATGACGCCTGTGGTGAAGTCCATGCGCGGCGACGTCTTCGCGGTGGACATCACCAAGGACATGGACGTCGCCCGCAAGTTCGGCGTGATGGCCACACCCACCACCGTGCTCGTGAAGCAGGGCGTGGTCCAGCAGATCCTGGTGGGCCCCCAGCCCGAGCCGACCCTCAGGGCGCTGATGGCCTAGGCGGCGTGGCTGGACCGCTGCCGCTGAGCCGTCAGTAGGTCAGGATCATCCCGCCGATGCTCAGCCCGGCGCCGGTGCCCAGGAACAGCACGCGGTGGCCGCGCTGCAGCCGGCCGGTGGTGATGGCTTCGTACAGGGCGCCCGGGATGCTGGCGGCGACGCAGTTGCCGTAGAGCTCGAGGATGCTGACCAGCTTGTCCTCGCCAAAGCCGAAGTGACGCGCCATCAGGCGCAGTCCCAGCAGGCTGGCCTGGTGGGGGATCACCAGGTCGATGTCGCCCAGGCCGCTCGAGAGGCCTGGAGAGAGGCGCTCGAGGAACTCTCCGCCGTGCTTGATGGACAGGCGAGCCACCTTGCGGCCCTGCATGTGGAACAGGTTGTCCTCGGGCCGGGTGGCGGGATCGTTGGGGTGCTTGCCCGTACCGCCGCCCGGGATGTGGGTGAGATCGGCGCCCACCCCGAAGGTCTCGAGGCGCGAGCTGTGCACGCAGCTGCCGGACTCGGTGCTGGCGCGGCCCACCACCACCGCCGCGGCCATGTCGCCGAACAGGGTGCAGGCCTCGGGCTCGGTGAAGTCCAGCGCGCAGCTGGAGATGTCCGACGAGACCACCAGGATGCGCTGGTGCGCGCCGGTGGCCAGCAGGTGGGAGGCTACATCCAGCCCCACCATGAAGCTCAGGCAGGTGGCATGCACGCTGAAGCAGGGCACGCCGGACTCGCCCAGATCGAGCTCGCGCTGGATGAGCGCGGCGCCGTCGGGGATGGCCTGTTCCTGGGTGCCCGAAGCGTTGATGATCAGATCGAGATCCGTGGTCTCGAGGCCGGCGTTGGCCAGGGCTTCCCGGGCGGCCAGGGCGCCCATCTGGCTGGCGGTCTCGTGGGTGACCCAGCGGCGCTCGCGCACGCCTTGGTTGCGCAGGATCCAGTCGGCCTCGATGCCGATGCGGTCGGCCAGCTGCTGGGCGGTGACCACCCGGGAGGGGACGTAGCGTCCTACGCCCAGGATCTGGAGGGGTCGTGGTTTGGACTCGTGCATGAGCATGCTGCTCTCTCGGGAGTGCCTGTGGCGGCTGCGGGCTAGTGCTAACGCTGGCCTAGGACGTGATGCCCTCGGCTGCGGTCAACGTCCAGTCAGAATTTGTCGGTCTGCGAACCCGTGCTGGAGCGGATCGCGGCGTCTCTCGGGCACTCGGGGCGAGCGGTGGAAGATTCACCGAGCGGTGCTTTTTTGGCCGCTGCGGAGGATCCATGCCAGTCCTGCGGCGGCCAGGCAGAGCAGGCCCAGACCCCGCGGAGCTCGGCCGAGCACCAGATCGCCGATGCCGAACAGCGCCCCGTAGACCACCGTCAGGCCCGCCACGACCCGCAGCAGCGCTGGCAGGAGAGGGTCGGCGGGGCTGCTGCGCCAGGCCGCCCAGCCGGGCCCCCCCGGGCGCACGCGGGCGGCGAAGCTGCGCAGCACCTGAGGATCGTTCCGGGGACCGAAGAGGGCGACGGGCACCCAGCTGGCCAGGCTGCCCCCGGCGATGATCAGGATCTGGGCCCAGCTGGGAACCTCCACCATGAACATGGGGTTTGGGCCTCCGAACAGGGTGGGGGTGGCGAAGAGCAGCAGGCCCATGGCCAGCACCGTGGTGACCCCCAGGGCTGCGAACTCCGCCTGTGGGGTCACCCGCGACCAGTACCAGCGGGCCGCGGTGACCGAGCCCAGGCCGGCGCCGAGGTTGATGATGAACACCCACACCGAGGCGATGTTCTGGACGAACAGCGCGGTGATCCCAGCCAGCACCGCCATGAGCAGGATGGCCAGGCGGCTGATCAGCACGGCCTCTCGCGGCTCGGCGTGGGGGCGCAGGAAGCGCAGGTAGACGTCCTGGACCAGGTAGGAAGCGCCCCAGTTGGTGTGGGTGTCGATGGTGCTCATGAAGGCGGCCAGCAGGCTGGCGATGACGATCCCCAGCAGGCCCGGCGGCAGGTAGTGCCCCATGGCCATGGGGTAGCCCAGCTCCGGGTCCTCCAGGCCGGGGAACACCACCAGCGCCGCGAGCCCCACGATGAACCAGGGCCAGGGGCGCAAGGCGTTGTGGGCCACCGCGAACCAAAGGCTGGCGGCCTGGGCGTGGCCCTCGTCCTTGCAGGCCGCCAGGCGCTGCACGACGTAGCCGTTGCCTTCGGCCTGGCGCCACCAGCCCGCGATCATCAGGGCCGCGAAGAACAGGATCGGCATCTGGGGATGGTCGATGCCCGGGAAGAACGCGAGCACGTCCTGCAGGCTTCGTTCGCTCCCGTCGAGGGTCTGGCTCAGGGCGCCCAGCAGGCCGCTGCCAGCCTCTCCGGGGGAGGCGGGGGCCGCGCCCATGCCCCCGAAGGCGTCCAGGGCGAACCAGGCCAGGGCCACGGCGCCGGCCATGCCCAGCACGAACTGGATCAGATCGGTGGCCACCACCGACCGAAAGCCCCCGAGGATCGTATACGCCACCGCGACGAACACGCAGACCACGATCACGGCAGCGGGAGGCCAGTCGAAGAAGGCGCTCGAGATCTTGACCATGGCGGCGATGACCCAGGCCATGGTGATGCAGTTGATGAACAGGCCGAAGTAGACCGCCTTGAAGCCCCGCAAGGCCGCCGCCCAGGGGCCCGAGTAGCGCAGCTCGGTGATCTCCGCGTCGGTGATGACCCCCGAGCGACGCCACATGCGGGCGAACAGAAAGGTGGCCACCACGTGGGCGATGGCCCAGGACCACCAGATCCAGTTTCCGGCGATGCCGCCGGCGGCCACGATGCCGGTGACCGCCAGGGGGGTGTCGGCGGCGAAGGTGGTGGCCACGATGGAGGTGCCGGCGATCCACCAGGGCAGATCGCGACCCCCGACGAAGAAGCTGTCCACCGAGCTGGATGCTTTGCGGCTGAACCATGAGCCCAGGGCCAGGGCGACGACGACGTACAGGCCGATGATGACCCAGTCGATGGCGTGGATGGTCGGATGCATGGGACCTGCTATCAAGGTTTCGCCGCCCACAGCCACGGGTGAGCCCCCTTCGTGACCGCTGGGCCGGGAGCGTCGGGGCCCCCGGGGAGGCGGGCCGCGTGGGATGCCGCGGGAACACCGGATACACCCCGTGGGAACCTCACTGGAGTCGCCCATGCAGAGCCTGCTGTCCGAGCTGATGGCCTTGGTGCTGCTGGTGCCCTCCATCGGCATCCTGCACGAGCTGGGCCACGCGGCCTCGGCACCTCTGGCCGGGTACCGGGTGACCAGCCTGGGGCTCGGGCTGGGCAGGCCCCTGGTTCGGCGTATGGATACGCGGGGTCAAGTGCTCTGGCTCGGGCGCTGGCCCATCGCCGGGGGCGCCTGCGTGGCGGTGCCCGGCAGCCTCTCGGCCAGGCCTGCGGTCTACCACATGGGGGGGCTGGCCATGCAGGCGCTGCTGGCCCTGGCGTTGCACTCCCTGCAAGACCTCCACTGGGTGCTGGCGCGGGCCGAGACCTTCAACCTGCTGGTGCTGGCATGGAACGTCCTGCCGTGGCGCTGGCGGGGGCTGGCCTCGGATGGCTGGTACCTGGTGTCCAGCCTGGCGCCGGGGCGTGCGCAGATGCCTGTGATGGGACGCCGCCCGGTGCTCGAGCGCCTGGCTCGCTTCGAGGACAACCTGGGTTCGCCCTTGGGCAGCTGGTATGCGCGCCTGGGGCTCGCCTGGCTGGACGTGCTGGTTGGGCGCCCCGAGCGCGCCGACGACCAACTCCGCTTGCCGGACCCTCTGGGGCTGGGCCCTGATGACCGCGGCATGCGCGCCCTGCAGGGCTACGTGCTGGTGGCGTGGCATCGAGCCTCCGGTCGCCATGAGCTGGCCTTGGAGGAGGCGCGGGCCTGGCGGGCCAAGCTGGGATCGACGGTGCCCGACACTGCCGAGGATCTGAGCACCATCACCGTGGCCCAGGCGCTGGTGGGCTGCGGTCAGCCTGGTGAGGCGCGCAAGGTGTTGGCGTCGCTGGCTGGGGTGACGGGCATCGCTGGGCGTGAGGCCACGGCCATCTTGCTGGCGGCATGCCTGGCCGAGGACGACCGCGCGGGCCTGCGGCGAGCGGCCTGGCGCCTGGTAGAGAGGCTGCCTGGGCCCTTCTTCGATCCGGTGCAGGTGGTGCGGTGTCTCGCGGCCGCTGCAGCGCGCCTGCCCGGGGACGATCCGACCCGCGCCCACCTGGCCCGGGAGAGCGAGCGGGCCCAGGTGCGACTGCTGGCTTGGGCGGATCCCGCAGATCGTGCCGCCCTCGCGGCCCGGCTGAGCGCCAGCGGGGAACGCTGAGGGGTCAGGGGGATGCGGGCGAGGCCTCATCGAAGCTGGCCAGGCAGTCGACCAGCTGCGCGGCGGCTGCAGCGTGTCCGGCCGGAGACCAGTGGCCGTCGAAGAACAGGTAGGGCTCCTCGCCGCGCCGCTGGGATGATCTGAGCCCGGGTGTCAGGTCGCAGGCCTCGATGCCCTCCTCGGCGAGGAACTGGAGCACGGCCAGCTGAGGCGCTTCCAGGCTGGGGCTCAGATCGCCCATGCCGAACTGGCGCAGGGTGGCCTGAAAGCGGCTGGCGTCCACTGCGTAGATGGGGGGCGCCACCGCCACCAGCAGCGGCTGCCCTGCCGCCTCGCTTCGTTCGCGGAGCTTGGTCAAGGCCGCCCGCGTGGGCCCCATGGCCTGGGCGAGCTGCGGGCCTCCCTGCTCGGTGAAGAGCACGAGGGAGGCGGTCATGTCCTCCCATCCTGCGGGGTCGAGGCTGCTCGGCCCTATGCGCTGGAGCAGCAGGCGCAGCTGACCCAGCAGCATCGACCGCTGGGTGAAGCTCGCCAGCAGGGCCTTGGCGGCGGGTATCTTCACAGGCCGGAGCTGGTAATCCGGCGGCGGGCTGGGCAGGGTCCTGGGTTCGGCGCGGGCGTTGTCCCCGATGTCGTTGCCCGTGTAGAACACCAGGATCGTACCGTAGACCTCGAGCTTGGTGCTCAGCAAGCTGTGGCGGGCCAGGGCGTCCAAGGTGTCGAAGCCGGTCATCCCACCGTTCAGCACCGGCTGGTCCAGCGCCCGGCTCACCGCCGCAGAGATGGTCTGCTCTTCGGTGACCTGCAGGCCCATGACGAAGGAGTCCCCCAGCATCAACCAGCGTCGCTCCGCTGCTTGGGGATCGCACTCGGGTCCTCGCAAGCCCAGGCTGTTGATCCGCACAGGGATGGTGCCCATGGGGTGGGCCACCTGGCCCTCGAAGCCGGGCGTGGCGATGACGCCGTAATTCCGGTCCCAGGAGAAGAGCCCCGGCACATCGGCGGAGCTGATCCCCAGGGTGAGGGGAGCGCTGTCGGGAAGAGGCACGAGGCGCGCGGTGACCTCACCCAAGCCGAGGGCCAGGACGCAGCCGCCCAGGAGCAGGCCGAAGCGCGCGGCGAGGATTCGGGGTGTCGTTCGCATGGTGGAGCGGGGAGTGTATCCCCTGCCCGTGGGTTCGCTTCTGGAATCCTGATGGAGCACGCCGGGCTATGACTATGGACCGCTCGATCGCAGCACGTCCCCGTGGCAGCGCGGTCTCGCGGCAGGCCTCACAGAGTTGTCGGAGGGCGCTTGAACGCCATCTTCTTCGGTATCGTTCTCGTCGCATTCATCGCCGGCGCCATCAACGGGACCATGGGTGAGATCACCCTGGGCGCCGTGGACTCCGCCAAGTCGGCGGTCACGCTGGCCATCGGGCTGGTGGGGATCATGTCCCTGTTCCTTGGGCTGATGCAGGTGATGCAGGAAGCCGGCGCCCTGCGGGTCATCGCGCGCATCATCCGGCCCGTGATGGTGCGCCTGTTCCCCAACGTGCCCGAAGACCACCCGGCCATGGGCGCCATGATCATGAACCTGGCGGCCAACGCCCTGGGCCTGGCCAACGCCGCCACCCCCTTCGGCATCAAGGCCATGCAGGAGCTCGAGAAGCTCAACGGCGAGAAGGGCACCGCCACCAACGCCATGGTCCTGTTCCTGGCCATCAACACCAGCGCGGTCACCCTGCTGCCCACCGGGGTCATCGGCCTGCGTGCGGCCATGGGCTCGACGGATCCGGCGGCGATCCTGCCCTCCACCCTGTTCGCTTCGGCCTGCGCCACCGTGGTCGGCGTCACCGTGTGCAAGCTGCTCGAGCGGGTGCCCTACTTCGCCAAGACCGCGCCCCCCATGAACCGGGACGGCCTGGAGCTGAAGCAGAAGGTCGAGGGTGACCTTTCCCAGGATGGGTCTGGCAGCATGTGGCCCTTCGTGCTGGTGGTCAAGGGCATGATCCTGCTGGTGGTCCTGGCCATCATCGGGGGCCAGGCCGTCTCGAACTGGATCATCCCCACCCTGATCGTCGGCATGCTGGCCGTGGGCGTGATCCGGGGAATCAAGGTCTACGAGGTGTTCATCGAGGGCGCCAAGGATGGCTTCAACGTGGCGCTAAGGATCATCCCCTACCTGGTGGCCATCCTGGTGGCGGTGGGCATGTTCCGCGCCAGCGGCGCGCTGGGCACCATGGTGCACTACCTGGGCATCGTCACCGAGCCCCTGGGGATGCCGGGCGAGGCGCTGCCCATGGCCTTGCTGCGCCCCCTGTCCGGCTCGGGCGCCTACGGCGTGATGGCCTCCACCATGGAAGCCGCGGGGCCCGATTCCTACGTGGGCTACCTGGTCTCCACGCTGCAGGGCAGCACCGAGACCACCTTCTACGTGTTGGCGGTCTACTTCGGATCGGTGGGCGTCTCTCGCCTGCGGCACAGCATGTTCGCGGCTTTGGCCGCGGATCTGGCAGGGGTCATCGGGGCTGTCGCCATCTGCCGCCTGCTCTTCGGCTAGCCTGCTCTGCGGTTGCTGTCCTGCAGCATCGCCCCTTGACGCGCCGCAGCATCGTCGCTATGTTGCTGTGCAACAAGGAGGCTCCCATGAAGCCAGCGAGCGACGCGTGGACCCGGGCTCTCGAGACCTGGCAGGGGATGGTTCCCCCGCTGCTGGACCCCACCGTGGTGGCCCCGGGGCTGGCCGCTGGGATGGTGCTCGATCTTCAGCGCGCCGCCCTGGCTGGCTTCGGTCAGAGCTGCTCTCAGGCCAACGAGCTGCGAGCCATGGCGCTGGGCTGGTCCTCCCGCTCGGCAGGGCGCGAGGGTGAGCAGGGCGGAGGCTCGACGCGATGAGCTGGGATCGTCGCCTCTGTCCCGTCGATCATCCGGCCCGCTGGGGGGCCTACACACCGGATCGGCCCGCGGTGTCCTTTGCGCAGACCAGCTGGAGCTGGGCGGAGCTGGACGCACGCGCAGCCCGCACCGCCCGCTGGCTGGTGGACGATCTTGGCCTCGAGCCCGGCGACCGGGTCGCGCTGTTGGCCCACAACCACCCCTGCTTCTTCGAGCTGCTCTTCGCCTGTGTGCGCGCAGGCGTGGTGCTGGCTCCCTTGAACTTCCGCCTGGCCCCGGCCGAGCTGGACGCCCTGCTGGCGCTCTGCGGTGCCCAGGCACTGCTGGTGGACGAGGTCAACCGGTCCGTGTTGCCGAGCATGGAGCACCCCCTGGCGCGGCAGGCCCTGGCCCTCGAGAAGCTCGAGGCCCAACCGACGGACGCGCCGAGCCTGCCCACCCGGCGCGCCCTGGCCCCCCTGGGCATGGAAGATCCCGCGCTGCTGCTGTTCACCAGCGGCACCACCGGCCTGCCCAAGGCCGCGGTGCTGCCCGTGAGGCAGCTGTTCTGGAACGCGGTGAACACGCAGCTGGCCTTCGATCTGGTGGGTGACGACGCCACGGTGCTCTACACCCCACTGTTCCACACCGGCGCCATCAACGTGCTGGCCATGCCCCTGCTGCAGTGCGGTGGGCACGTGGTGGTTCTCGGGGCCTTCGACGCGGGCGAGGTGCTGCGCGAGGTGGAGCGCAGGGCCATCACCACCATCTTCGGAGTGCCCACCACTCTGCAGTTGCTGCGGGAACATCCCGACTTCGACGCCCGGGACATGAGCTCCATCCGGCTGTGCCTCTGCGGCGGTGCCCCCCTGACGGTGGCTCTGATCCGCCAGTATCAAGAGCGGGGTGTCCTGCTCACCCAGGGCTTCGGCATGACCGAGGTGGGGCCGAACTGCTTCTTCCTGCCCCCCGACCAGGCCCTGGCACGGGCCGGCTCGGTGGGGATGCCCATGCCCTACAGCCAGGCCCGCGTCGTCGTGGACGGCCGCGACGCGGAGCCGGACGAGGTGGGTGAGCTGTGGCTGGCGGGCCCCCACGTCTGCCTGGGCTACCACGCCAACCCCCAGGCCAGCGCGGCCACCATGCAGGACGGCTGGTTCCGCACCGGAGACCTGATGCGTCGGGACCGGGATGGGTTCTTCTTTGTGGCCGGCCGCGAGAAGGAGATGTTCATCTCCGGTGGTGAGAATGTGTACCCGGCCGAGGTGGAGGTGGCCCTGGGCGCCCACCCGGCGGTGGCCGAGTGCGCCGTGGTGGCCATGCCCGACAGCCGCTGGGGCGAGGTGGGCTGCGCCTTCGTGGTGCCCCGCAACGGGGCCCTGGATTCGGACTCCCTGAAGCGCTGGCTGCGCGACCGGCTGGCCCACTACAAGGTGCCCAAGGTCTTCGTGCCCTTGGACGACCTGCCCCGCAACGCCAGCGGCAAGGCCAGCAAGCCCGCGCTGGCCCAGGAGGCGCAGCGCCATGCCTCGTGAACCCATCGGCATGCGAGCCTTCGCCACCTACGTCCCCCAGGGGCGGCGGAGCGCCGAGGAGATCGCGGCGCTGACCGGCGGCGCCTGGACCGCCCAGGCCGTGCGCGACAAGCTGGGCATCGAGCAGATCGCCATCGCTGGCGACGACGACGGCGTGCAGGAGATGGGGGCCAAGGCCGCCGAGCGCTGCCTGGCCAAGGCGGGGGTGGACCCCCAGGAGGTGGACGCCATCCTGTGCATCGGCGATGAGCTGCGCGAGTACCCCATGACCACCTCCGGCATCTGGATCCAGCAGCGCATCGGCGCCCGCCGGGCCTGGGCCCTGGACGTGATGCAGAAGTGCTCGAGCTTCCCAGCTGGGCTGCGCCTGGCCCGGGCCCTGCTCCGCGCCGAGCCCCAGCTGCGGCGGGTGTTGCTGTGCGGCGGCTACCGCAACGGCGACCTCATCGACTACACCAACCCTCGGGTCAGCTTCATGTACAACCTGGCCCCGGGGGGCGGCGCTGCCCTGCTGGAGCGCGGCTGCGAGCGCAACGAATTGCTGGGGGTGTCGCTGATCACCGACGGCGAGCTGAGTCGGCACGTCCTGGCCCACCACGGTGGCACCGCCAGCCCGGTCACCGCGGACACCCTGACCGCGGCCCAGCGCTGTCTGGACGTGACGGACCAGCCGGGCATGCGCCGCCTGCTGGGCGAGCGCTCCCACCCCAACTTCATGCGGGTGATCCGGGAGTCCGTCGAAGAGGCGGGTCTGGACCTGCACGACATCGACTACCTGGCGCTGCTGCACATGAAGCGCTCCGGGCATGCCGCCATCCTGGATGCCCTCGGCCTGAGGCACGAGCAGAGCACCTACCTGAGCCACTACGGCCACATTGGGCAGTTCGACCAGCTGCTGTCCATGGAGCTGGCCGAAGCGGAGGGTCGCCTGCGGGATGGCGACCTCGTGGCCGCCGTTGGCGCGGGCATCGGCTACTCCTGGGGCGCCGCGGCCTTCCGCTGGGGAGGTGGCCAGTGAGCGTCGCCGCGGCCTGGAGCCGCGCTGGCTTGGATGCCTGGGCCGATCTGCAGCGCCGCGCCTCCAAGAGCTTCGATGTGCTCCACCCCCACCAGGCACCAGCGCCCCGCTGGGCCACCGAGGGCCGGACCCAGGCCCTGGCCGACAGCGTGCACCTGCGCAGCTACGGCGAGCAGGGGGCCGACAGCCCCGCTGTCCTGGTGGTCACCCCCCAGGTGAACCACAGCTATATCGCCGACTTTGCGCCGGACCAGAGCCTGGTGCGCTGCCTGCTGGCCAGCGGCATCACCCGGGTGGGGGTGACCGACTGGCAGCCGCCGCCGGATCGGCCCTACGGCATCTCGGACTCCATCGAGGACATCCTGCACTGCCTGGACAGCCTGGGGGGGGCGGTGCACCTGGTGGGCCTGTGCCAGGGTGGCTGGCAGAGCGCCATCACAGCCGCGCTGCACCCCGAGCGTGTGGCCAGCCTGACCATCGCCGCCGCTCCCATCGACGCCCACGCGGGCCAGACAGCCCTGCATGCCTTCTCCCTGGGGTTGCCGCTGGGCTTCTTCGAGGGCGCGGTCGCGGCAGGAGGCGGTCGGGCGTCTGGGCGTATGCTGGCGGCCGGCTTCGACCTGCTGCGACCCTTCGAGCGCTTCGTCTTCACCCCCTCGTCGTTGTTCTGGAACGCCGACGACCCCCAGTTCCTGGGGCGCTTCGAGGCCCTGCGCAACTGGTACCGGCTCAACAAGGACATCGCGGGGGAGCTGTACCTGGAGGTGGTGCGCGATCTGTTCCAGCGCAACCTGCTGGTGCAGAACAAGCTGGAGCTTGCTGGCCGGCGGGTTCACCTGCCGGACATCCGCTGCCCGGTCCGGCTGCTGGCCGGCTCCCGCGATCACATCACGCCGCCCGAGCAGGTGTGGGCCCTCGAGCGCCACCTGCAGCCTGGCCAGTCCCGTCGCTGGCTGGTGGACGCGGGGCACATCGGGGTGTTCGCGGGACGCGGGGCCTTACGCTCGGCCTGGCCGGAGATCGCGGCTTCGTGGGGCGAGCTCAGGAGCGCTTGAAGGCCCAGCTGCGCTCGCCAGGATCGGGGCCCCACTCCAAACCCTTGCACCAGGGCGCGGACTCGGGCTGGAGGATGTAGGGCAGCACCACGTGGCGCACCTGGATGCGCTTGGGCTCCCAGTCCACCACCACGAACTGAGGAGCGCCGAAGGGGACGCCCAGGGCGCCGGCGTTGACGCAGACCACGCCGTCGATCTTCGCGCAGGAGGGCGACTCGTGGATGTGCCCGCAGGCCATCAGCTCGAAGCGTCGCTCCTGGAGGAGCTCGCGCATGGCCTGAGAGCCGACGTGCTCACCGCGGGTGGTGGGATCCAGGGGCGTGTCCAGGGGAGGGCAGTGGGCCAGCAGGATGTCGGCCCGCTCCCGGGGACGCTGGCGGAGCATGTCCTCGCTCCACTCGTAGGGGAAGCCCCACTGGTTGGGGCCCGAGCCGCCGATCCCCCAGACCCTCAACCCCGCCACCTCGAGGACGCGGTGGTCCACGTTGCGGGCCAGGGCGTGGTCGGGGAGGTCGGGCAGGTCGTGGTTGCCAGGCACGTAGAGGATGGGGAGGTCCAGCTGGCTGACCCGCTCGAGGACCGCCATCGCGGTGTCCAGCAGGTTGCGCTCCGACCCGAGGTCTCCGACCATGAGCACCGCGTCCGGGTGCGCGTTGTACACTTGGGGCAGCACCAGATCGAGCTTCTCCTGGGCTCCGTGAACGTCGCCGATGATGGCCAGGCGCGGCATCGCTCCTCCTGAGGAGCCTGAGGTTCACACTGGCGACGCTTAGTCCAGTGCGGCGAAGATGGAGAGCGGCAGCCCGACGCGGTCGGCCCAGGCGGCCTCGTTGTGCAGCGCCCCCGGCTCCCACCAGTGCCAGAGGTCCTGCTCGTGGGTGTAGCCCTGGCCCACCAGGGTGTCGGCCAGCTGCGCGGTCTCGCAGTAGTTGTCACTGGAGCTGGGGTCGTCGTCCATGGTGCCGTCGCCGTCGCTGTCGAAGCAGCTGCCGCTGCCGCCGGAGTCCAGGTAGATGACGGTGTCGCGGTGTCCCGCGGCGGCATAACGCTGGATCATGGTCTCGTTGGCGGCGCCGATGCTGCCCCAACCCAGGGTGCCTGACATGCTGGCCGTGAAGGCGTACTCGCCGGGGTAGCGGTCGGCGATGTGCAGCGAGATCAGGCCTCCGAGGGAGGAGCCGAGCAGGCCGTGCAGGGACGCGTCGCCGTACTGCTCGGCGGCCCAGGGGCGCAGCTGCTCGTGCACGAAGGCGGCGTAGGTGTCGCCCCAGCCGCCGTAGACGCTGCCGTGGATGAGATCCTGGACGTGGGTGTACTCCTCCATGCGATCGGAGGTGTTGTCGTTGGCCACCACCAACATGCCGTCGGGGAGCGCCTCTTGCAGGCGCCAGCCACCCCACATGGCCTGGGGATCGAAGAGGTTTTGGCCGTCGTGGGCGTACAGCACGCGGTCGAAGGTCCCCCCGGTGGGCACCCACACCCGGACGGTGCGGGTGCGCAGATCCTGGGCTTCGAACGCCGGCCAGCGCTCGAGGTGGGCCTGGCGAGCCCGCACCAGGCTGAGCTCGCCGAAGCTGTCGAACAGGTAGCGGCGCGCCCAGGGGTCGGCGCTCCAGCTGGCGCCGCCGTCGGTGAACTTGTAGCCGGCGTCGCTGGGGGAGGGGATGTCCAGCTCGACCCAGGACAGCGAGCCGTGGGCGGCCATGGACTGACCGGCCCAGTCGTCGAAGTCACCGGCGACGTTCCACGCGCCCCCGCCACAGTCGCAGGCGAAGAGGTAGCTGCCGGAGGTGGTCTCGATGGGCCAGCCGCAGGAGCTGGCGACGCTGGCGAGCAGCGCCTGGACCTGGCCGCGGCTGGGGGCCGCGCCTGCCAGCATGTCGCGCAGGGTCGCTTCGTCCTGAGCGCAGGCGTCCGTGGGGTGGGTCTCGCCGGTGTCGCCGGGACCTGTGTCGCCAGGGCCGGTGTCCACCGGACCCGCGGTGTCATCCACGGGCAGGGGCTCCAGCTTGGAGGGGCAGCCGGCCAGCAGGAACAATGCCAGAGCCAGCCTCACGCGCAGCTGTCCTCTCCGCCGTCCACGCGGATGCAGTTGCCGGTCATCCAGTGCGTGCCGGGCCGAGCCAGCTCGAGCAGGCAGTGCCCGATGTCCTCGGGCAGGGTGAGCCGACCCGAGGGGTTGCGCGCCTGCGCCATGTCGATCATGGCCTGGTGGCCGGGGATGGCATGCAGGGCTGGGGTGCGGGTGACCCCCGCCATGATGGAGTTGACGGTGACCCCCCGGGGCGCGAGCTCGAGGGCCAGCTGGCGCACGATGGCGTCCAGGGCGGCCTTGGCCGCCGCGACCGGGCCGTAGTCGGGCCAGGCGCGGTGGGTGCCAGCGGAGGTCATGGCGAAGACGCGGGCGCCGGCCTCGGGGGCCTGGCTGGCGCTGGGGGCCGGGCGGGAGGCCGTGGGCGTCTGCCCCAGCAGATCGGCCAGGACCAGATCGCGCACCCACCAGGCCAGGCTGGCCGCCATGACCTCGAAGGTCATGGACAGCTGCCGCTCACGCAGGGGCTTGGAGCCGGCGCCGGGGGCGAAGGGCCCGAGGCTGCCGAACGCCAGGGAGTGGATCAGCACATCGATGCGGCCCGCGCTGGGCTCGAGCTCGGCCCGCAGGCTCTGGACCACCTGCTGGCGTTGCTCGGGATCGGCGGCGTTGCCGTTGTAGAAGCGCACCGCGGCGCCACAGGCCTCGAGCTCCTGGATGAGCTGCTGGACCATGGGCATGGCGGGCCGCCGGTCCAGGTGTACACCCAGGATGTCGTACCCGTGGCGGGCGAACACCCGAGCACAGCCCGCGCCGATGCCCGACGAGGCGCCCAAGACCAGCAGCCGCGGCCGCGCCGGCGTCATCCAGCGGCGCCCTTCTCCAGCTCGGCGGGGGCGGCTTCGGGGGCGGCGGGGGCGGCCTCGGGGGCGGCGGGGACGCCGAGCTCGACGGGGACGACGGGGGCCTGCTTGTAGGTCTCGACCACCACGGCGGCCTCGCGCAGCTCTTCCAGGTACTCCTGGCGGATGGTCTGCTCGAGCTCGGTGCTGATCTGATCCTTGACCTCGTCCAGCGGCTTGCTGTCGCGGCGGTCCAGGACCTTGAAGATGTGGATGGTCTGGCCCATGGCCATAGGACCGACCAGGGCGTCCTTGGTCGCGGCCTGCAGCTCGGCGCGGATGGGGGGCGCCAGCATCTTGGGCTCGAGCCAGCCGATCTCGCCGCCCTTGGCGGCGGTCATGCTGTCCTTGCTGTTGGCCTGGGCCAGCGCGGCGAAGTCACCACCGGCGTCGAGCTCGGCCTTGATGGCCTCGGCCTGGGCCATGTCGGTGAACATGATGTGGGCCAGCTGGAACTCGGGCTGGGCGAACTGGACCTGGTGCTCGTCGTACCAGGCCTGGATGCGCTGGTCGGTGAGGCGCTCGGCCACGATGTCGCGAACCATGGCCTCGGCCAGGGCGGTGCGGACGGCCATGGCCATGTCCTGCTGCACCAGGGGCTTGGTGTGTACGCCGGTCTCGATGGCCTTCTGGTAGAGCAGCTCGCTGGCCACCAGGGACTCGACCAAGGGAGAGGAGTCGCCCATGGCCTCGATCTGGGCCTTGACCTGGGGGGGCAGGCTGCGCATCACGGTGTCCACCATGTCGGCGCTGATCTTGGTGCCATTGACCGTGGCGATGGACTCGGTGTTCGTGCTGGGGAACACGCCGGGCGTGGTGGGCTGGGGCTGGCAGGCGCTGAGGCCCAGGGCGAGCAGGCCGGCGACGAGGGACATGGAGCTGCGGTACATGGATTCTCCGTTGGACGGTCGGGTTCGATTCGTCCCGACCAAGGCGCCGGGTACTTACCGCCCTGTCGCGCCCTGGGCAATCGTCCAGATCCACGCCCGCACGCTGGCCGGCGCGCGTGCTGGAAGAGACCCCTGGGCCGGCAGAACCGCGGACCGGGCCGCTACTCCTCGTAGCAGCCGCGCTGGCCGCTGTTTGTGATGGCCTCGCCTTCGTTCTCGGCGACCACGGCGTCGGGCCAGAGGATGGAGCCCACGAACCAGCGGTCGTCGTACTCCATGACCTCGCTGACCTCGTAGGCCACTGTGCCTTCGAGGTAGACCCGCACGGTGGCCACCACCGCCCCCGCGCCGCTGTCCCGGAAGTAGTGGACGTGCATGTCGTAGTTGCCGGCGGCCGGGGCGTTGATGTTGATGTTCTCGGGCCCGTAGCCAGTGACGTCGTCCAGATCGAGGGAGGGGTTGTCGGAGCCGACATCCTCGACCCCCCAGTCGGGGTTGACGTTGCAGTAGTTGCAGTCGGTGGGCTTCAGGAAGATGGGCGTGCCCTCTTGCGCCAGGTGCAGGTCCAGGTCCGAGTTGGGGGAGTCCCAGAACATCTCGACGTGGACGCTGTCGGAGGGCAGCACGTTGACATTGTGCTTGGCAGGGGCCGACGCCACCCCGGCCTCGTTGACCACCACCAGCTGCACCTGGTACTCGCCGGCCAGGTCCACATACAGCTCGGTGAAGTCGTCCACCGCGCTCGAGATGTGGCCGCCCGATCCGACGGGCCAGTCCGTGAGGTTCCAGTTGAAGCTGAGCTCCTCGCCCCGGGGGTCGTAGGAGCTGGAACCGTCGAGGGTGAAGGTCTCGAGGGGCTCGGTCTCCTCGGGGCCTTCGATGATGGCCACCGGATACTCGTACTCGCAGTCGCCCGTCTCGCAGTTGCCGAACATCAGCAGGTCCACGGTGGTCTCGTCGGGATCGGTGCTGAGGATGGACAGCACCCCGTAGTCTCCGGTCGCCACGGTGGGGGTGTAGGTGACGATGATGATGAACTGGTCGCCGTCGGGGCTGACGGTCACGCCCTCGGGATCGGTGATCAAGGAGAAAGCGCCGGAGCCCGTCTGCATGGTGGAGGTCACGAACAGCTCACCGTCGCCGGTGTTCTCGAGGGTGACGTAGGCGGTGGAGGTCTGGCCGACCTCCACGGCGCCGAAGTCCAGCGAGGTGGGGTCCAGGTTGATGTCTGGGGTGGGCGCATGCACGCCGGTGCAGGTGACCGGGATGTCCAGATCGGGGTGGTCCGGGTCGTTGCTGATGAGCTTGATCGTGTCGGCGTAGACGTCGTAGGTGGTGGGCAGGCAGGTGACGTAGAGGACCGCGCGGTCGTCCCGCTCGATGTCCACTGCGTCCAGGTCCTTGGTGAGCTGGGTGACGCCGCCGCCGACCCAAGCGATGGACTCGATCCGGAGGGTGGCCTTGCCCGAGTTGATGAGCTCGATGCGCTCCTCGGAGCTGTAGTCGACCACCACCTCGCCGAAGTCCAGGGCGTCGGGGGCCACCACCAGCACGGGCTGGAGGGCGTGCACCTCGGACTCGGGGGGGCAGCCCAGGGCGAACAAGAGCGGGGTGAGGGTGAGAGCGAGCCTGCGGGTCATGGTCTCCTCCGGGGTTCTCCATCGGGTGGAGCATACTCGGCAGGGACGAGGGCCGCCACGACCCTTGTGGGTGGTCCCTCGCGGTGATCGAGCAGGTGGCCGAAGCCTGCGTTACCCTGCATGGCGTTCCTGGAGGATGACCCGTGCTGCGCTTCACCCCCTGGCTGATCGCCGCGAGCTTCGTGGGCTGCAAGGCCTGCGTCGGCTGTGTGGATCCCGACTTCCCCATCGACCCGGACGATCCGGTCATCGGCGAGACCGATCCGCCCGAAGACACCGCCGACACGGACCCGCCCGAGGACACCACCCCGCCTCCTCCCTGCGATGTGCCCGAGACCGAGCCCAACGACTCCATCGACGAGGCCGACCAGCTGGCCCTCGAGCACACGGCCTGCGGCGGCTTCACCGAAGAGGGCGACGGCGAGTGGCTGGTCTTCCCGGCCGAGGACGCGTCCTGGATTCGGGTCCAGGTCGAGGCGGCAGGCATGGGCAGCGCTGCGGACGTGGCGTTCTCCATCGTGGCCCGCGAGTCCTTCGAGGTCACCGTCATCACCCCAACCATGTACTGGGAGGACCCCTGGCTGGTCTTCCCCACACTGGGTGACTCCCAGTACCACCTGTACCTCAGCGAGCGCAGCAGCCAGTTCGGCGACGATCACGAGTGGGAGCTGCTGGCCTCGGAGGACAAGGAGCCGGTGGCGTGGACCGTGAGCGAGATCGAGGACAACGACACCCCCTCCGGCGCCCAGACCGTGGCGGTCGGCGACGTCATCCTCGGCACCATCGACTCCGCGTCCGACTACGACTGGTTCCACATCCAGGTGCCCGACGCGGGCGAGAAGATCGCCTGGGACTTCGAGGTCGAGGCCTACACCAGCGGCAGCCCGCTGGCTTCGAGGCTCTCGCTCTACGACGACCAGATCGTGGGTGCCGACGTCGACGATGTGGACTTCCTGGCCACTTCGTTCGCCGACACAGACAACTTCGACCGGGATCCCCATATCGAGATCCAGTCCGAGGGCGCCGCCGACTGGTACCTGCTCATCAAGAACCCCGCGACGGACGGTGACGATGGGGGTTCGGCGTTCCACTGGTACAGCATCACCATCGCCAACGATCAAGACTGAGGCTCCCGCGACCCGCGGGCGCATCCTGGAGGAGACATGAGTCGCTACGCCCTGTTCCTGGTGCTTTCCACCAGCCTCGGTGCCTGTGAGTGCAACAAGGACGTCGATGACACGGCGCCGCCCGAGGGCGACACCGACACCGACACCGACACCGACACCGACACCGACACCGACACCGACACC
>ERZ890953.377-NODE-377-length-26394-cov-9.018945_pt1 | contig 26394 bp, 18 predicted proteins | sample MGYA00521264_ERZ890953 | MGnify/ENA primary metagenome ERZ890953 (study PRJEB32303, sample SAMEA104408629) | aquatic metagenome | biome: Brackish water; feature: Chemocline; material: water | place: Baltic Sea | collected 2014-10-26T21:54:00 | depth 200 m ...
GGCGTCGGCGTCGCTGTCGGCGTCGGCGTCGGCGTCGCTGTCGGCGTCGGTGTCCGCGTCGCTGTCGGTGTCAGCGTCGGCCTCGGGGGGCGCGGCGGTGTCGTCGGGCTTGGGACAGGCGACGAGCAGCAACGCCGAGAGGAGCAGGATGGACCTGGGAAGTGCGGACATGAGGAGTCTCCGGCAGGAAGTCGAGACAGCTTGCCCCGCCCAGCGAGCGACGTCCAGCACGGAGCCCGCCGTGTGTCAGCCAGCCCGGGTGGCGTGGACCATGCAGCCGAAGCTCTCGGGCCCCAGCGGGGCGCCGCCGTAGCCGCCGAACCAGGCCCGAGGCTCCCAGCCCGCCTGCAGCAGCTCGTCGTGCAGCGCACCCCGGGTGAGGGGGAACAGGGGCTGCGCCACGGACAGGACCCGGCCGGTGGCCTTGACCAGCAGCCGCGCCTCGAAGCGCAGGCCCGCGGGCGAGAGCTGCACGTAGCGGCGCTCGAAGCGCACAGCGGAGTTGTCGATCAGGGGGAGCTGCTCCACAGCCTGCTCGAGCACCCGATCGTAGTTCACGATCTGGACCAGGAGCCCGCCACCCACGCCCACCTGGCCCGCCATGGACCGCAGGGTCGCGATCCGCTGCTGCCGATCGAGCAGGTGCACCAGGGTGTTCCCCAGGCAGAGAACCCCGTGAAAGGGGCTCGGTGGAGATGGAAGAGCGAGCATGTCACCCCGGGAGAAGCTCAGCCCGGGGGTCGGCTCGCCCCGCAAGCGCTGCTGCGCCCGAGCGACCAGGGCGGCGTCCAGGTCCACACCACAGACCTCGAACCCCCGCTCCGCCAGGGCGAAGGCCAGGCCCCCCGTGGCGCAGCCGAGATCCAGCAGGCGCGCGGCCGCCGGGAAGCGCCCCGCCACGAAGCCCGCCTTGGGCCCTACGGGGAAGACGTCGTCGTAGTGCTCGGCCCAGGCAGCGTAGAAGGGCTGATCGTTCATGGCAGCTCCGGCCAGTCCCAGCGTAGAGAGGCGAGATCCAGACGACCGCTGTCCGAGAACAGCACGCCCTCGGCCTCGAGCAGCCGCCGCTGCTCGCTGGCCCGCACCAGCTCTCCCCGGTGGGAGATGCGCCCCTGGGCGTTGATCACCCGGTGCCAGGGCACGTCGCTGCCCGCGGGCAAGGCCGCCAGGGCCCAGCCCACCTGGCGGGCCACCCTGGGCGAGCCCAGCACGCCGGCCACGTCACCGTAGGTGGTGACCCGGCCCGGGGGCACCAGGCGCACGGCCGCGGCCACCCGCCCGTGGAAGCCGGGCTTGCACACCCGAGGCTCGTCGCTGGGCAGTCCTGCGGCCATCATGGCTCCTGGGCCAGCTGGGTGTAGAGCCGGACCAGCTCCGGGTCGCTGCGCAGCCGATCCTCGATCTCGTCCACCGCCAGCAGCGCGGTGGTGCGCTGGGCCAGCAGCGCCTCGACCCCCGCCTCGGCCTCGGTGATCTGCGCCCGCAAGCCCGCCACCCCGGCCTCGGCGTCCTGCAGCTTGCCCTGCAGGGCGGCCTGGCGCTTGCATGCGCGGGAGTCGGGCTCGGATGGATCGCAACGATCCTCCTGCTTGCCCTCCCGTGCGTCGAGCCGGGCCAGCTTGCCGTCCTCGAGCCCCGCGACGGTGGCCTCGAGCTCGGCGATACCGTCGCGCTCGGCCTGGATTTCCTGGCCCAGGCGGGTGGCCTCGGCCAGCTGGTTCGCCTGCTCGTCCCGCAGCTTGGCCTGCAGGTCGGCGATGCGCCCCGCGACGGAGTCGGGGTCCGCATCGGCGGGCATCATGGGCACGGCGGTCCGGGTGGCCTCGATCAAAGGCTCCTGTTGGACGGGCTGCTGGACGGAGGGCGGAGCGGAAGCCGGGATGGGACGGTCGCCAGAACGGGTGGCGAGCCAGCCCGCGGTGGCCGCGGCGAGCACCCCCACCAGCACCACGGCGCCCGCGATCTTGCCGGAGTCTGCCACCTCGAACCTCACGCGCCAGGGTCGCGGACTCTATACCGAGGGGTTCGAGCGAGCCACGCCAGCGCGCCCCTCGATCACACCAGATCTTCGCTGGCGTCACAGGGCTCGATGCCCAGCACGGCCATGCGGTCGCGCAGGGCCAGGGCCAAGCGCAGCCCGGCCTCGAAGTAGGGCTCCAGCTGCTGCCGCGGGCTCCCATCGGTCACCATGGAGACGCCTCCCTGGAACAGGATCGAGCCCGGGTGGGCGTGGACCGCCTCGAGCAGGCAGGCCGCCAAGCCATCGTCGGCGAACAGCTCCCCCAGGGACCCAGGGGCATCGCAGCGGGCCACCATCACCATGTCCAGGACCGGGTTGCCGAAGGGGGTCCGCACCTGCCGCCAGGCATCGTCCAGGACCTCCGGAGCGCGCCGCGCCAACAGCCCGGGCAGGCTGGACAGCTTCAGCTCCAAGCGCGTGCATGGGCCACCGGTCCCCACACGCTCCGAGAGCCTCACGGGCACCCCCTGCACCGCTCCCTCCAGGCTGCGCAGGCCACGCTCGGGATCGCTGACGAGCCGCAGCCCGTGGCGCTCGGCCAAGGCTGTCCAGGGCCGATCCCAGCGCTCCAGCAGGACCCGGGCGAGCTCGAAGCCCCGCTCCACGAAGGCCACCAGGGCCTCGTGCTCGAAGATCCAGCCCGCGCGGCCGATGCTCAAGATGCTGGAATCCCCAGTGGAATCCGGTCGCAGGGAGAGCTCCATGGGGTCTGCATTGGTATCGGCCTCTAGGCCGAGGATCAGGCGCCGGACCGGCGCGTCCAGGAGTTCACCGATCGCGGCCGCGGCGCTCCCGCGGATCTCGAAGCGCGCATCGAAGCCGGGATCGTCGGTGACGCGCAAGCGCTCAGGCAGGGCCTGGGTCCGCCACACCAGGGAGCCGAAGGGCAGCAGGTGCACCGGAGGGAGCGCGCGAGCCAGCTCGATCTCGAGCCGCATGACCTTGTCGGCGGCGCCGCCGGGAGCAGACCCGTGCCGCAGGGTCGCGGGCCCCAGCCCTGGGGGCTTCATCTCCAGGACGCTGCCCCTGAGTGCACCGCCCGGGCGGATCCGCCCCTCGAGCCGGGGGGCCGCCTTCCACAGCGCCTGGCGCTGGCGCTGCTGCCAGCCCCGGTTCGCGACCAGCACCGTCGTGCCCACCGCCCAGACACCCCCCGCGGCCAGGATCAGGGCCAGGGCGGTGAAGGTCACGGCCGCGCTCCGCCGATCACCCCACCGTGACGGAGTCCGTCGAGCTGCTCCGGACCCAGCCCCAGCAGCTCGGTCAGCACCTCGTCCGTGTGCCAACCGAGGGGGGGGCCCGCGGCGCCGTGCTCCACCGGGGTGGCCCCGAAGCGCACCGGATTGGCCACCGAGGGCACCGTGCCGGCCAGCGGATGAGGCAGATCCAGGCGCAGCCCACGGTGGACCACCTGGGGATCGGCGAACACCGCCGCCAGGTCGTTGACCGGCCCGCAGGGCACGCCGACCCTGGCGAGGGCCTCGAGCCATGCCTGGGCAGGGCGGCCCGCGAAGGCCGGCGTGAGCAGCTCGATCAGGGCCTCGCGGTGGGCCACCCGCGCGGGGTTGGTGGCGAAGCGCGGGTCGTCGGACAGCGCCTCGAGGCCCGCCTCGAGGCACAGGGCGCGGAACTGGCCGTCGGTGCCCACCGCCAGCAGGACGTGCCCATCGGTGGTGGCGAAGGCCTGGTAAGGCACGATGTTGGGGTTGGCGTTGCCAAAGCGCCCCGGAGGCGTCCCCCCGACGAGGTAGTTCATGGACTGGTTGGCCAGCCAGGCCACCTGGGTGTCGAGCAGGGCCAGATCGATGTGCTGCCCCTGCCCGGTGCGCTCGCGCCAGTGCAGCGCCGCCAGGATCGCGCTGACCGCGTACATGCCCGTCATCAGATCGGCGATGGCCACCCCGACCTTCATGGGGCCGGCCCCCGGCGCCCCCTCGGGCAGACCCGTCACGGACATCAGCCCGCCCATGGCCTGGATCATGATGTCGTAGGCGGGATCGCGGGCCCGGGGACCGTCCTGCCCGAAGCCGCTGATGGAGCAGTAGATCAGGCCAGGGTTGAGGGCAGAGAGATCCTCCCAGCCCAGCCCGAGCCGAGCCGCCGTGCCCACCCGGAAGTTCTCGAGCACCACGTCGCTGCGCGCCGCCAGCCCGCGGGCGAGCTCGAGGCCTCGAGGATGCTTGAGGTCGAGGACCACGGAGCGCTTGCCCCGGTTGGTGGCGTGGAAGTAGGCCGCGTCCAGCGGCGCGCCGTCCGGGTCGCGCACCCACGGCGGGCCCCAGGACCGCGTGCTGTCTCCCGCACCAGGCTGCTCGACCTTGATCACCTCGGCGCCGAAGTCCGCCAGCACCTGCCCGGCCCAGGGGCCCGCGAGCACCCGGCTGAGTTCGAGCACCCGAAGCTGGCCGAGGGGTCCACTCATGGCGCCTCCCTGAATCCCAGGCACATGCCGTAGCAGCCCTGGTCCCGCTCGGGGCAGTCCCGGCAGGCCGCGAAGGGGCTGGGGCGGGCCGCCAGCTCCCGGTAGATGCCCTGGGCCCAGCCGTGCAGAGCGTCCAGGGAGTCAAAGCCCAGCAGGGGCCGCCGCCGATCCGCGAGCACATAGGCGCCCCCGCAGACGCTCACCATGCCATCGGCCTCGAGCACCGGCACGGGCACGCAGCGTCCAGGCCCGTCCGGGAGCACGCAGCGCGGGGGCGCGCAGTCCCAGCCGATCGTGATCCCCAGGCGGTCGGCCGCGGCCTGGGCGGCCGCCGCCAGCGCCGCCATGGCCTGGACGTCGTCGGGCGTGAAGAAGGGCCCAGCCGCCCCGCCCGCCGGAGCCGCGAAGGCCAGCACGGCGCTGCGAAGCCCCGCGGCAGCCACGACCTCGAGCAGGGCGGCGACGTCGTCGCCGGGCCGCAGGGGCAGGTGGGCGCAGACCCGGGCGAGCTCGACCCCCAGGCTCGGGGCCCGCTGCGCGAAGCGACCGTTGATGGTGACGAACCACAGATCCGAGGCCACGGATCGCACGACCTCCGGGTTGGCGCCGCTGGTAAACAGGTTCACCCCCAGCCCCAGCGAGCGCAGCCGACGCACGAGGTCCCCGAAGTCGGGGTGCGCTGTGGGCTCGCCCCCCAGCAGGTTCACGGTGCCAGCGCTTGCCGCCAGGGGATCACCAGGCACGGGGGGGCCGGCCAGCCGCACCAGCGCCGCGTAGTGCTCGAGGGCGGGCCACAGAGCCTCGAGCCCCAGCTCGTCTTCCGGGGCCGACCCCAGCCAGTCCCTGGCGTAGCAGAACGCGCAGCCCTGGTCGCAGGCACGGGTCAGGAAGAGGTTCACGGAGGCCCCGAGTGGGGGGCTAGCTGTTGATCATCGTGGTGGAGGCGCCCGAGACGATGGAGCCGGCAGCGGTGCCGCAGTGCAGGGTGGAGTCGCCCACCCGCGCGGCGGCGCTGCCTTCGATGATGCAGGTGCCCGAGGCCGAGATGATCATGTAGGTGTTGGGCCCACAGCAGGCCGCGTGGATGCCCATGTCGTTGAGCCGAGCCGCCTGCATGTTCTCGATGTAGACGGTGCCAGCGCCCGTCTGGATGGGACCGGAGACCGGGTGGGGCACCGGCGACCAGGGATGGACGGAGTGGCAGTGGGGGGTGCCAACAGCGATGTCACCGACGCGTGCAGCCTGGGGCATGGCGGACCTCGAGGGACGGGTCAGAGCGACCGTTCCCTCGGAGTATAGCGGCCCCTGTGGGGGGTCACAACGACCGAGCGGCCTCGACGTAGTGGCTCAGGAACAGATGCCAGCTGCGGTTGTGGCGCTGCAGCGTCCAGGGCAGCTCTCGCCGGTCGTGCAGGATCTGCATCTTCATCCCGGGCGCCAGCGCGGGCAGGCACCCGCTCAGCAGGTCCACCAGGGCCTGAGCCGGGTCCGGCTCGGCGTCGGCGCCCACTCGGATGGAGGCCCCCAGCCGCAGGGCGAGGGGGGTGCAGCGGTCGGTCCAGTCGTAGGGACTGGACAGCACAAGGGTGCCCCCGGGGGCCAGCAGGCCGTGGGCCTGGCGCAGCAGCAGCAGGGGATCGCTGACATTGTCCAGCAGGTGGTAGGCCGCCACCAGGGCCGCCCGGCCACCGCGGAAGGGGGGATCCAGGGCGTCGGCCACCACGGGCAGCACCCGCGCCGGGTCCAGGCCGCCGGGGAGCTCCACCGCCGCGGGCTCGAAGTCGCTGCCGCCATGGCGCCAGCGGGGCACGGTCACCCGCCCATCGACCAGCAGCTGGGACAGCAGGCGCAGGGGGCCGAACTCTCGCTCCACCGCCACCACCCGGGCACCCTGGTCGGCCATAGCCAGGGCCTGTGCGCCCACGCCCGCGCCCAGCTCCACCACCAGGGGATCAGGCCCGGCCGCGGCCAGCAGCGCGCCCTGCCGCTCCCGCAGGAACAGCCGGGTCTCGCGAGCCCGCTCCACCAGGGTCTGGGTGAAGGGCTCGGCGGCCAGCACGACCGGGTTCAGATCCCGGGCGTAGGTGGCCAGCAGCTCCCGCTTCCAGTTGGGGTCTTGGTGCTCGGTCCAGGCGGCACGCAGCCAGCCCTCCAAGCCGGAGTCCAGGTCCTCCCGCCACATCAGGCTGCGCTCCTGGTCGCGGACCCAGCCCGCCACGTCCTTCAGGATCACCGGCACCCCGTCGACGATGGGGTAGCGGGATCCGCAGCCCGTACAGGCCAGGAAGCCCTGCCAAGGTCGCCCTGCGCGCTCCTGGGCCAGCGAGGCCAACACCAGCGGGGCGTCGTGAAACACACCCGCCTCCACCCGTCGACAGGCGGGGCAGGCGAGCAGGCCCTGATCGAGCAGTGCAGACAGCATAGGGCTACCATAGCAGGCGCCCGCGCCGAGGGAAGCATGCAGCCCGAACCACCCGTCGACACCGACCCCACATCCATCGGCCAGCAGGCCCTGGCCACCCAGGACTGGGCCGCCGCAGACCAGGCCTTCGCCCTGGCCTGCTCCCAAGCGTTGGCCGTCGGCGACCTGGCCGGGGCCGCCACCGCCCGGGCCAACCAGGCCTCGGCCCAGCGCCTGGGCGGCGCCCTCGAGAGCGCCATCCAAGGCTACGAGGCGGCGGCAGCCCTGCGGGTCCAAGCGGGCCTGCCGCCGGGAGAGCCCCTGCGCCTCAACCTGGCCCTGGCGCGCATGGAGCGAGGCGCCCACGCCTACTCCACCGGGGAGCTCGAGCACGCCCGCTCCCTGTGGGAGGCCGCCCTGCCCGAGCTGGCGCTGCTGGCCTCCGCCACCCTGGGCCCTCTGCTGCTGAACCTCTCCGCCGTGCGCTACCTGCTGGGCGACCCGGCCCGGGCCCTCGCCGGCCTCGAGCAGGCCGCCGCGCTGCTGGGCGACGACACCCATCTCCAGCTGCATGCCCAGCTGCACGCCAACCGGGGCCTGGCCCTGCTGGCCCTGGACCGAGCCGAGCCCGCCCGCGCGGATCTCGAGCGCGCCGCAGCGCTGTTCGCCCAGCTCTCCATGCCGGAGCACGAGGCCCGCCAGTGGGCCGCCCTGTCGGATCTGCATCGCTACCGGGCCGAGCTGGACCAGGCCATCGACTACCACACGCGCGTCCACCAGCTAGAGCAGACCCATGGCTTCAGGGTGACCGAGCCCGGAGGCCTGCTCTACGCCCCCATCCACGATCGCTCCCAGCCCCTGCCGCCCCCCTACCACCGGGCCGAGGACTGCACGGTGGAGCGCCCCCCCCTCTGGGCCACCCCCAGCGACGAGCGCCCCTTCCTGCTGGTGGTGCCCCCGGCCCACGGCAGCCACGGCCCGGTCTTCCCCCGCGGCGCCACCAGCATCGCCAGCTTCCTGCGAGCCCACGGCCTGCCCGCCGAGGTGCTGCCCCTGGGCCACCTGGTCAACGACTTCGCCGGCCGCAGCCAGGCCCTGGCCGCCTCCCGCGCCGCCCTCGCCGACGCCCTGCAGGTCCTGCGTCCCCGCGCCGTGGGCCTGTCCATCCCCTTCTCCTACCTCTACCCCCGGGCCCTCGAGCTCGCCGAGATGGTGCGGGAGCTGGCACCGGGCACCCCGATCCTGGCCGGCGGCGCCCACGTCACCTTCCAGGACCAGGCCTGCCTCGCCGACAGCCCCCACATCGACGTGGTGGTGCGCGGCGAGGGCGAGTGGACGGCCCTGGATCTGCTGGCGGCCCTCGAGCAGGGCCGGGATCTCGGCGGCGTGCCCGGCATCACCTGGCGCACCCCCGACGGCTCGATCCTGAGCAACCCCAACCGCCCCATGGGCGACATCGACGCCTTGCCTCCGGTGGACTTCGGCCTGCTGCCCGACGACTTCTGCCGACGCATGGAGGTGGCCGCCATCACCAGCCGCGGCTGCGCCTACCGCTGCCGTTTCTGCCACGAGCGGGGCTTCTGGCGGGGCCAGGTGCGGGCCCACAGCCCCGAGCGCATCATCGACGAGGGCGATCGACTGGCCACCGTCTACGACAACGCCTTCCGGGGCGTGGACGACTCCATGCTGGACATGCGCACCCCGTACTTCCACCGCCTGGTGGAGCTGCTGGGGCAGCGGGACTGGCTGCGCCCGAGCTTCGGCTTCCTCACCCGCCTGGACACCATCGTGCCCGAGGGCCTCGAGGCCATGGTGCGCAACCGCATCCGGGTGATGTCCGTGGGGGCCGAGAGCGGCAGCCAGGCCGTGCTGGACGCCATGGGCAAGGACCTGAAGGTCGAGACCATGCTGAGCGCCCTGGCCATGACCCGCGACGCAGGGGTGGGGGTCAACGGCTTCTTCATCGTGGGCCACCCCGGCGACAACCCCGAGCGCGCGGCGGAGTCCCGGGGCTTCATCGATGGGCTCTTCGAGCAGCGCATGGTCCAGTGGATCGACCTGAGCATCTTCACCCCCTACCCGGGCACCCCGTTCTTCAAGAACCCCGCCCACTATGGCGTGGAGATCCTGTCCCAGGACTGGAGCCTGTGGCGGCGCTCCAACCGCCCCATCGCCCAGCTCGAGGGCTACAGCGCCAGCGCCATCTACCTGGACTACCTGCGCCTGCTGCGGCTGCAAAAATCCTGGCTGGAGCCGAAATAGCCGCCATTGACTCGAGCGCGGCGCGAGACAGCCCACCGGAAGTGCGGTATTCCGATCTACGAATATGCGTACCCTCTGCGTGTTTTTCACGATATCGTTCCAAGCAGTCAGGGAGGGGACATGGCCGAACATGCCACATCTCAGCGGGCCCCCAACGCGGCGCTGCTCGTTCGCCTGCACCTCGCCGGCATGGTGGGCGTGGGTGTGTGGGGGCTGTTCCTGCTCGGGCTGGGGCACCGCGCGGGCGCCATCGCCGAGCTCGTCTACCTCCTGTTCCTCACCCCCTCGGTGATCTGGGTCTACCACACCGAGCGCCACATCGTGCCCGACGTCTGGGCCAACATCGCCGGCGTGTTCATCAACGGCGTGGCCATCACCTGGCTCTGCGACGGCATCGTGGGCTCGGGCGCGTTCGTGGTCTGGAGCTTCATCTGCCCCATGGCCGCCATGGTGTGGGTCAGCCTGCGGGCCTCCCTGCTCACCTCCCTGTTCTACCTGCTGCTGCTGGTGCTCCTCACGGTCTTCGGCCAGGCGCTCCCCGGGGGACATGCCCCGCCCGCCGAGGCCCTGCCCTGGATGATCACCTACAACCTGATCGGCGCCTTCTGCCTGGTGCTGCTCACCCTGGGCTGGTTCATCGCGCGGCTGGACGACGAGCGGCGGCAGAACCTGGCCTCCCAGGCGCGCCTGCTCGAGTCGCAGCGCTTCGAGTCGCTGGCCACCCTGGCCGGCGGTGTCGCACACGACTTCAACAACGCCTTCATGGCCATCTCGGGCAACCTCCAGCTGGCCCGCAACGACGTCGAGCCCAGCAACCCCTTGCTCGGCAGGATCGAGCGAGCCCAGTGCGCCCTGGAGCGGGCCTCCGGCCTGGCGCACCAGATGCTCGCCTACTCGAGCGGTGGTGCGCCGCGCAAGTCCACGACACCCTTCGCCGAGACCATCGAGCGTGCCGCCCGCTTCGTGCTCAGTGGCAGCCAGGTGAGGCTGGAGTTCTCCCAGCAGCCGCAGATCTCCGACATCCCCGCCGACGCCGACCAGCTCTCGCGCCTGGTCCAGCAGCTGGTGACGAACGCCGCCCAGGCCATGCCCGGGGGCGGCACCGTCTCCCTGCGCCTCGACCAGCGCACCCGGGAGCGCGAGCTAGCGCCACTCACCGCCGGCCAGCGCTGCCTGGTGCTCGAGGTGGCGGACCAGGGCGCGGGCATCGCCCAGGAACACGTCGCCAGGATCTTCGACCCCTTCTTCACCACCCGGGAAGGTCACGCCGGGCTCGGGCTCACCGAGGCCTTCACCATCGCCCGCGACCACGGCGGCGCCATCGAGGCCTCCAGCAACCCGGGCCAGGGCAGCGTGTTTCGTGTGTGGCTGCCCGCCCCCGACCCGCCGCGCGCCGATCGGCTCGCACCCCTGGATGCACCGACACCCCGCGCCGGGCGCCCCGCGGCGCCACCCAAGGCCAGCGCGAGCGACGAGCCCCCCACCATCCTGGTGATGGACGACGAGAGCGCCGTGCTCGAGGTCCTGTCCCAGATGCTGGAGCTGCTGGGCTACCGCGTGCTGGCCACCCCCGATGGAGCCGCTGCGGTGCAAGCCTGGGCCCGCGCCCAAGCCCAGGGCCAGCCCCTGGACGCCGCCATCTTCGACCTCACGGTCAAGGGTGGCATGGGAGGCGTCGAGGCCGCCCGACGCCTACGAGAGCTGTCCCCCGACGCCCTCATCGTGGCTTCATCCGGCTACGTCAGCGACCGGGCCCTGGCCGACTTCCGCCAGCACGGCTTCGACGCGGTTCTCCGTAAGCCCTACCGAATCAGCGATCTCAGCGACACCCTGGTGCAGACCCTGTCGCTCCCGGCAGGAAACACCTAGCCTCCCGGCACCGGGATCACGGCCTCGGGGGCCTGGGTGGCGAGCTCGTTCCAGCGCGCGGCCCGATCGCGCAGCTCGCAGCCTGGCACACGGTAGCCCAGCGCGCGAGGATCGAGGGGGTGCAGCGAGCCGTCCGCCAGCCCCCGGGCCCTGGCCAGCCGGGCCGCCAGATCACCCGCGTCGGTGGGCTCGAGACCCCAGCGCGCGGGCTCGAGGGCCATGGGCGCCCCGGGGTCCAGGGCCTGGGGAAGGGCCGCGACCCGCTGCGTGCCCAGCCGGTCCCGCTCGATCAGGCGCCCCGCCAGGGCCAGGGTGGCCTCGAAGGCCGCATCGTCCTCACCGGGCAGGCCCAGCGCGAAGAACACGGACACACTCATGCCCCGAGCCCGCAGGACGTCGAGGCAAGCGAGCAGCTCGCCGTCGCCGAAGGCCTTGCCGTGCCGGCGCCGGTGGGCGGGGTCCCCGGAGACCGCCGTGATGGCCAGCTCGCTGTGGTCTGGATCGCAGCCGCGGGCCACCGCGTCCAGCAAGGCCACCGAGGGCAGCTGGAAGGACTCCAGGTAGAGGCCCAGGCCCCCGAGGCTCCCCAGGCAGGCATCCCGATGGGCCGCGCCCGCCATGTCTGGATCGAGCCCCAGGGCAACCTGCTGCACGCCGGCATCCCGCAGCTGGGCCAGATCCGCCGCCACCTGAGCCGGGTCGCGCCAGACCAGGCCTGGTCGCCCCGTCACGGCCCGGTGGGCCCCGCGCCCGCCGCCACAGCTGCCACAGTCCCACGCGCAGCCGCGACCATTGGGCAGCCAGTGACCGCGCGCGCCCACCGCAGGCCTGATCCCCGGCCGCCGGGGGTGACTGTGGATCAGCCGCTGGTAGGCCTCGGCGTGATCCAGGAAGCCCAGGCTCACCACGTCGAGGGCGTCCAGGTGCGATGGCCCCGCCACCCAGCGGGCAGGCTCCGGCTCCCGCCGGGTGACCAGGTTGGGCAGCCCGTCGGGAGGGTCGCTCTGGCCTTGTTCCAGTGCCCGCGCGAGGGCCGGCAGCGCGGCCTCGGCGTCGCCGCGCACCACCGCGTCCACCGCTGGGCAGAGGGCCAGCAGCTCCACGGCGTAGGCCGACGCCGTCAGCCCTCCCAGCAGCACGAAGGCCCCTGGCAGGGACTCCCGCACGGACTGGGCCAGCTCCAACGCCCCCAGGCAGTGCTCGTGCCAGTGCAGGTCGATGAGCACCAGCCTCGGGGAGCCGCCCGCGAGCCGAGCCGCCAGGTCGATCCCGGGCTCGACCGTCCACTCCACGGCCAGGTTCAGCCCTCGAACCCGATGGCCCCGGGCCTGCAGCAGGTTGCACAGCCCCACCACCCCCATGGGCAGCAGGGGGTAGCGGGGCTGGGCCGCAGCGGGGCCGCCAGCCACCTGGCGCCCTCCCAGCGGGAGGGGGTGCAGGTAGAGCACATCCAGGGTTCGGTCCAGTGGTGGGGTCATCGGGAGAGTCTAGCCGCTCGCCGAGCAGAGGGCGCGCCCCCCCCGGATCCCGTTGGATGCGGCTTGATCACATGCTTGTCCGTCCATATGCTACCGCGGAGAGGTGACCGATCATGTCCACCAGGCCGCGCACCACCAGAGAACGCCTCGGGGCTGTCGGGCTCGGGCTGGTGGTGCTGGTGGCGCTGCTCGAGATCGGACTCCGCCTGGCCGGCAGCTTCTACGACAAGCCGGCGCCTACCCCTGCGGGAGCGGACCTCAGCCAGCTGGGCGACCATGTGATCCTCGCGGTGGGCGACTCCATGACCTGGGGCATCGGAGCCAGCGAGGGCATGACCTGGCCCGAGCAGCTCGACGGCCTGCTCGACCACGCCAATCCGTCCCTGGACTTCGCGGTGATCAACGGGTCCATGGCGGGGGCCAACTCCACCATGATCCGGGGTCTCCTGGAAGAGTACCTGCCCATCTTCGACCCCGAGATCGTGGTGATCCTCGCGGGTGGCTCCAACAACACAAACTACTTCGGCTTCCACGCCTGGCATCACAACGGCTCCCTGGCGGCCAGGCTGGACGACTGGCTGTATGGCCTGCGCAGCTACCGCCTGCTCCGCTCCTTCGGTCGCACGGGCTTGGCCCCGGCCGTAGGCGGCCAGGACGTCATCCTCGACGGCGCCTCCGGGAGCCTGAGGGCCTACGAACACTGGCTGCGACGCTCGGGGCGCGAGCCCTCACCAGCCTTCGAGGAAGGGGGCGCGCTGCTGCGGGTGGGCCGCTTCGAGGAAGCCCTGGCCGTCTTCGAGGCGGCCGCCCGCGAGCACCCCGACGACGCCAGCCTGTACTGGGGCCAGGCCATGGCCCTGGTGGGCAAGCGCGACAAGCCGGCCGCGGTGCAGGCCTACGAGCGCTGCGTACAGCTCGAGCCCTCCAACCCCGCCTGCCCCTTCGGCCTCGGGGAGCTCTGGCTCGAGGGCCTGCCCCAGCATGCCCAGGGCCACCCGAGTCTGCTGGCGGCTGAGCATTGGTTCTACCGGGGGGTCGAGGCGGACCCAAGCTTCGCGGGAAACCACTGGGGCCAGGGGATGGTCCACGGGCGCTGCAGCCAGGCATCCCAGGCCTTCGACGCCTTCATGCGCTGCGCCCAGGCCGACCCTGACGACACCCGCTGCTTCCCCTCCATGGGGACCATGGCCGAGATGTCCCAGCGCCCCGACGATCTGAGGATCTTCCTGAAGGGCCTGGCGGGGCGCAGCTGCCCAGCCACGGACCTGCTCGAGATGATGGAGAACGACCATCAGGAGCCAGACCTGCTGGCCTGGGCCCGGTCCGACCTCGAAGCCATGATCGACGCGGCCCAGGCCTCAGGCGCCCAGGTCGTGCTGGCCAACTACCCCTACCACAACAACACCAACACCCTGTTCGCGGCACTGAGTGTCGAGCGCGGGGTGCCTTACGCCGACAACCACACCCGCTTCCAGGAGCAGCTCGCCACCGGTGTGCAGCGCAGCGATCTGTTCATCGCGGACGACGCCCACTGTACGGATCGAGGCTACGGGCTGATGGCGGCCGTGGTTCACGACACCCTGCGCTCGAGCGCCCTCGTTCCGCGATAGGATGCTGGGCCCGGAGGTCCCATGCGCCCTGTCATCGCCCTGCTGCCCATTCTGTTCATCGGCTGCTTCGAAGAGCCCAAGACCGACGACACCGCTCCCCCCGAGATCCCGCGCATCGACAACGACGGCGACGGTTTCTCCCTGGACGAGGGTGACTGCAGCGACGCCGACGCCAGCATCTACCCGGGCGCCACCGAGTACTGCGACGGCAAGGACAACAACTGCAACGGCGCCACCGACGAGGGCGCCGCCGACGCGCTCACCTGGTACCGGGACAGCGACGACGACTCCTACGGCGACCCGGGCTCCACTCAGGCCTCCTGCAGCCAGCCCGCCGGCTACGTCGAAGACAACACCGACTGCAACGACGAGGCCTTCGAGGCCAACCCCAACCACGACGAGATCTGCGACGGCATCGACAACGACTGCGACGAGGTGGTGGACGAGGACGACGCCACCGACGCCCCCACCTGGTACCTGGACGAAGACGCAGACGGCTACGGGCAGGCCGCCGTCACCGCCATCGCCTGCGACGCCCCCTCCGGCTACGTCGCCGATGACAGCGACGGGGTCGCCTTCGACTGCGATGACGGCGAGCCCGCGTCCAACCCCGGTCACGACGAGATCTGCGACGGGCTGGACAACGACTGCGACGCCACCATCGACGAAGACGACGCCGTGGACGCCCCCACCTGGTACAGGGACGACGACGGCGACGGCTACGGCACCCCCAAGTCCACCATGATCCAGTGCGACGAGCCCTCGGGCTTCGGCCCCGACAGCGGCGAGTGCGACGACAGCGACGCGGCCATCAACCCCGGCGCCGACGAGCTGTGCGACGGCATCGACAACGACTGCGACGGCGACACCGACGAAGACAGCGCAGTGGACGCCCCCACCTGGTACCTCGACTCCGACAGCGACGGCTTTGGCGACGCCACCGTCTCCGTGCCCTCCTGCTCCCAGCCCGTCGGCCACGTGGCCCTGGGCAGCGACTGCGACGACACGGACAGCGCCGCCGCCCCGGATCTGGACGAGGTCTGCGACGGCATCGACAACGACTGCGACGGCGACACCGACGAAGACAGCGCCGTGGACGCCCCCACCTGGTACCTCGACGCCGACGCCGACGGCTACGGCCTGGACAGCAGCACCCTGGTGCAGTGCTACGCCCCCAGCGGCTACGCAGCCCTGGGCGGCGAGTGCGACGACACGGACAGCGCGGTCAACCCCGCGGCCACCGAGGTCTGCGACGGCATCGACAACGACTGCGAGGGCAGCGCCGACGGCGCCGACGCCCTGGACGCCTCCACCTACTACGCCGACGCCGACGCCGATGGCTACGGCGACACCGCCCTCACCCAGGCCGCCTGCTCCCAGCCCACCGGCTACGTGGTGGACGGCACCGACTGCGACGACGCCAACCGCACCGTCTACCTGGGCGCCGTCGAGATCTGCGGCGACGGGGAGATCAACGACTGCGGCTCCACCGCAGAGGACGCGCTGACGGCCTGCGGCCTGGGCCCCTCCATGGCCCTCTCCGACGCCGACGCCGCGCTGCTGGGCACCAGCGGTGGCGACGAGGCCGGCTACGCCGTGGCCGGCACCGGCGACGTCGATGGCGACGGCCTGCCCGATCTGCTGGTGGGCTCGGCCTACCAGGACGGCGCCGACAGCGACGCCGGCGTGGCCTACCTGGTCACCGCCACCCCCTCGGGCACCCAGTCCCTGGGCACCGTGGGCATCCCCCTGTGGGGCGTGGCCGCGCAGGACTACGCCGGCGAGGCCCTGGCGGGCGCGGGCGATGTGAACGGCGACGGCTACGACGACTTCCTGGTGGGCGCACGCGGCACCGACGGCGCGGGCTCCTCGGCCGGCTCCGCCTACCTGGTGATGGGTCCGGTCGCGGCCGAGGCCTCCTTGGCCGCCGCCGGCATCGAGCTCACGGGCGTCAACCGAGGCGACTACGCCGGCTGGGCCGTGGGCTCCGCTGGCGACGTCGACGGCGACGGCTACGACGACATCCTGGTCGGCGCCGTGTCCGAAGACAGCGCCGGGACCTCCGCGGGCGCCGCCTACCTGCTGCTGGGGCCCGTCTCGGCCGGCTCCCTCTCCAGCGCCGACCTCACCCTCACGGGCGCCTCTTCGGGAGACAAGGCGGGCTGGTCCGTGGCCAGCGCGGGCGACACCGACGGCGACGGTCTGGGCGACATCATCGTGGGCGCCCCCTACGACGACGGCGTCGACACCGACACCGGCGCCGCCTACGTGCTGCTGGGCTCGGGCATGATCCTCAGCGGCGGCACGGCGTCCATCTCTACCGCCGACGCCACCCTCGAAGGCCAGACCTGGGACGAGCATGCGGGCTGGTCCGTGGCCGGCGCGGGCGACGTGGACGCCGACGGCTACGACGATGTGCTGGTGGGCGCGCCGGGCGAGTCCACCATCGGCAGCGAGGCGGGCGCCGCCTACCTGATCTACGGTCCGGTCAGCAGCACCGCCCTCACCACCGCCGACCTGGTCTTCGAGGCCCCCGGCTCCCCCGCCTGCGTGGGCTCCTCCGTGGCCAGCGCCGGAGACATGGACAACAACGGCTACGACGACGTCGTCATCGGCGCCAGCTGCGAGACCAGCGCCGGCAGCGACGCGGGCGCGGCCTACCTGGTGCTCACCGCGGGCACGGGCGTGTTCAACCTGGCCGACGCCGAGCTCGCGCTGCTGGGCAACGCCGCCTCCGACTACGCAGGCACGGCCGTGGCCGGTCCGGGTGACGTGGACGGCGACGGCATGGACGACCTGCTGGTGGGCGCCTACGGCGACGACCAGGGCGACCCCACCGGCGGCAACTCCGGCGCGGCCTTCCTGATCTTCGGGCAGGGCTACTGATTGCGCCAGGGCCAGCTCATGCTGCGCCTGCTGCCCCTCCTCTCGCTGGCCTGTGGAACGCCGATCCCTGGCTCCGATCCCCCGCCCGACACTCCCCAGGATCACCCGGCCGCCCCGCCGAGGGCACAGGTCAAGGGCGATCTGCTCGGCGACCCCGGCATGTACGCCGCGAAGGGTGCGCCGACCCAGCGTGAGCCGTGGAGCGGCCCATGGACGGCCCGGGTCCTGCTGCCCACCCCCCGCAGCCAGGGCGCCACCGCCATGGCCACCGCCCTGGGCCTACCCACGGGTGCGTGGGACGGAGCGCTCCCCAGCCCTGCACGGGGCGAGCTGGCCCTGCTCTGGCTCGAGCCTGGACAGGCGGCCCCCTCAGGCCCTCGGGACAAGGCCAAGCATGCCGGCGGCGCCATCGTGGCCGTGCTGGCGCCCGGGGACCCTGCGTGGGCCTCGAACATCGCTCAGCAGCTCCCCTGGCTGGGGGTCGATGTGCTGGATTCCGGCGCCAGCACCGCGCTGTGGGCGGATCCGGCAGTGGCCGCGCAGGCCCCCGCCGTGGCGGGGCTCGTGGCCGCCTTCGCCGTGGCCGAGCACTTCGCCCTGACCTACTCCCCCCCTGGATCGCTCCCCGTCCAGGCGCCTGGGCTCACCCAGCACCTGATCCGCAGCTCCGCCGTGGGGCAGCCCGACCCGCGGGCCAGGGCCGCCGCCACCGCCTGGGACCTGGACTCCAGCCTGGTGGACGACCCCGAGCCGGCCGTGCGCCTGGCGCTGGCGGGGGGCACCACCGACCAGACCGTGCTCGCCACCATGGCCCACGACCCAGAGCCCCTGGTGCGGGCACGGGCGGCGGACCACCTGCAGTCTGTGCCTCTCCTGGCCGAGCTCTGCTGGGACCCCTCCAGCGTGGTCCGCGTGGTGGCCGCCCACGGCCTGGCCCGCCTGGCCCAGCGAGGGGATCGCAGCGCAGAGCTGGAGCGAGCCCTGACCCGGGTGGCCCAGCAGTCCCCGGACGCGTACCAGCGCTGGAAGGCGGCCTTCGGCCTCGGCTGGCTCCCGGGCCAGACCGCCACCCTGGCCGTCATGCTCGAAGACCCCGACGTGGACGTGCGCCGCGAGGCCGCCAGCAGCCTGGGCCGCCAGCGCGACCCCCAGGCCACCGACGCCTTGATCGGCGCCCTGGACGACCCCAACAGCTTCATGCGCAGCACCGCGGTCCACGCCCTGAGGGGTGCCAAGGACGCCAAAGCGGCGCCCGCCCTCGAGGCCGCCCTCCGAGACCCGGCGCGGCTGGTCGCCGGCGAGGCAGCCTTCGCGCTCCAGCACATGGGGCGGGCCGTGGACGCCCCCCGCTACGACCCGCCCAAGCCCCCGGCCGACCGCGCGGCGCTCGAGGCTCTGCTGAACAGCGCCGATCCCACCACGCGCAAGGACGCCTGCAAGTTCGTTCCCGGCCGCGACGACGCCGTGACCCTGCTGGCCGCGGCGGTCGACGACGCGGATCCCGAGGTGCGCAAGGCCGCGGCCCAGGCCCTGGGGGCGGCGCCGGGCAGCGCCGCGCTGCTGCTTCCCCTGCTGGACGATCCCGACCCCGACGTTGTGGTCACCACCCTGGAGTCCCTGCGCCGCATCGGGGACTTCCCTCGCGCCCCCCTCGAGCCCCTGCTCCAGCATCCCGACGCCGAGCAGCGCCTGCGCGCGGTCGAGGCCCTGGCGTCCCTGGGGCCGCACCCTCTGATCCAGGGCCTGGGCGCCGATCCCGACGAGCGAGTCCGGGCGGCGTGGGCAGGGGCCTACCCCGCCCAGGTCTCCCGGGACGATCCCTCCCTGCTGGTGCGCCGGGCGGCGGCCGCGGCTCTGCCGGACCAGTGGCGCGAGGATTCCAGCGCCATGGTGATCTTCGTCGCCTCCGATCCCCCGGACGAGCACGGCGCCTACTGGGCCCTGGGCGTCCTGGCCCGCGAGGACGACCTGCTCCACCTGCGCTTCTCGTTCAACGACGAGACGCGGATCCCGAGCTCCTACCAGGCGCTCCGGCCTCCGGTGGTGCGGGAATACGGTCACCCGAACCGGGGCTGACCCGAGGCTCCGGGGCCCAGAGCGTGGCGCCGTCGGCCTGGGGGCCGTGGGCGAAGCGAGCCGCGCGCATGAGCTCCTCCACAGCCTGCGGGCCCCGCTCCAAGCCCGCCCCGGCCTGGCCCGCCAGGATGTGGTTGCGGTCGGCCACCGCGCGGACCACGGCCACGGGCCAGCCACTCAGCTCCGCCACGGCCTGGTCGTAGTGCGCGCGATCTGCGGCCGCGAGCTCGAGGGCCCGCTCGATCAGCGCCAGCAGCGCCGAGGCCTGCTCGGGTTCCGCCCCGGCCCAGCCGGAGTCCAGGGCCAGCAGCGACCAGAAGGGCCGCTCGGCCACCACCACCAGCTCGTCGGGGGCAGCCTGCAGCCACTGCTCCACCCAGGGGTCCCAGCTGACCGCCGCGTCGATGCGGCCCTCACGCAGGGCGGGCTCCAGCTCTTCGGTCTTCAGGTCCACCACCGTGGCCCCGAGCCCCAGCCCCCACGAGGCCCAGTCCATGGCGGGGGTGGAGCCCTCCACCAGCCCCACCCGGGCCCCGGCCAGATCGGTGAGGGTCGCGGCGGCCTGGCGACGCGCCACCACGGCGATGCGCCCGAGCTCACCCGGCGAGGTGACCGCCCGAGCGCCGGGACCGCCCGCCAGCATGTGCACCGCCGGGACCCCACAGGTGAAGAAGGCCTGCAGCCGCCCCTCGGCCACGGCCTGGCCCTGGGCCTTGCCCGAGTCGAACAGCTCGAGCTCGAGGGCCAGCCCAGCCTGCTCCAGCAGCTCCGGGTGCTCCCGCAGCACTACGGCCACATGGGCATGCACCGGCGTGAGCGACGAGCAGCCCAGGCGCAGGCGACCCGGCGCAAGCTGCTCGCGCGGAGGGGGCGCCGGCGGGGGCTTCATGGGCTCGAGCCCCTCGATCACGCCCTCGGCCGCCAGCGTGTGGGCCGCCAGCTCAGCCAGCAGCCGGTGGCCACGGGGATCGGGGTGGAAGACGTGCCTGGGCAGGTGCAGCCGACCCGGGGGACGCTGCTGGAAGGCGGCGTCGGCCTGGACCACGGGGAAGCCCAGCTCCTCGGCCAGGGCCTGGGCGGCCTGGCGGTAGTCGGGGTTGACGTAGCGCTCCACCAGATCGGGCTCGCTGCGGTTGATGGGCATGTCCACCCACACGAAGCGGTAGCCCCGCTGGGCGCCCAGCGCGTGCAGGGCGCGCAGGTTGGCCACGAAGGCGTCCTGGGACACCCGGGGCACCAGGGCCTCGGCCTCCTGCTCGGCCAGCTTGCCGTAGGTAGGGGACCGGCCGGCCTCCCGCGCCTGGTAGTGCTGGTAGGCCACCGGCCGCAGGCGCCGGACCGAGGCCAGCACGGCCTCGCGGGCGAGCAGGTAGAGCTCGGAGCGCCACAGCACCCCGTTGATGGTGCGCAGGGGCTCGGGGGTCAGCCGCTCGGCGTCCCCCAGGTAGTCGGGGCCGGGATCGTTGTTGAAGCCCGCGATCACCACATCGGGCTGATAGGCCAGGCCGATCTCGTCCAGAAAGACCAGGGCCTGGTAGGTGGTCCAGCCTGGGCAGGCGCCGTTGAGCACCTGCAGCTCCCGGCCCACCAGGCGAGGGGCCAGCAGCTCCTCGAGCACCGAGGACCACACCTCGTCGCCGTCCACCCCGTGGCCGAAGTTGGACGAGTCGCCCAGCACCAACACCCGCAGCTCGTCGGCGCCCTTGCGGCGGGGCACATCCACCTCGCGCATGCCGTCGCCGTTGGTGGTGATCTTGCCCGTGTCCCCGCCCTCCTGGAAGTCGTGCAGGTGGGGCCGCACCTGCCAGTGCAGGGTGGGGTGGGGACGGAAGTAGGTGACCATGTCCACGGCCAGCCAGGCCCGCAGGGAGCCCTCGGCGGCGACCAGGGCCAGCGCCAGGACCACCACGGGCAGCCAGGCACGCCGTCCGAGCCGCCGCTGACCGAAGAACAGCCCCAGGGCGTAGACATCCAGCGCGATGCAGGCGGCCACCGCCGCCAGCACGATGGCGTTCTCGGGCGAGTAGGGCGCCGCCGGATCGATCAGCGGGCCCTTCTTCCAGCCCGGGATCACCGAGCGACTCCACGCCAGGGCGGGCAGCAGCACGGCCGCGTCCACAGCCAAGACCGCGAGCCCGAGCAGCAAGGGGCGCAGGCGCTGGCGCAGTGGAGTCACGGCGAGCCTCGCGGGGGGGACGCCCTGCGTAACCGACCCGCTAGGCGCGCTTGTCTTCGTACTGGGCCAGCAGCTCGGCGAACAGCCGCGGCAGCAGCTTCATGCGCGCAGGGGTCTCGACATAGGCGATGCGCATCTGGGTGTGCCCGGGGTTGGGGACGCCCGGTACCGGCCGGTAGAAGCCGGCCATGGGGCTGACCAGCAGGGTGAGCCGCTCGCCGTCGATCTCCACGTATCCCTGGCGGGCGCAGTACATCACGAAGTCCATGGCGTCGAAGCCAGGCTTCACGCAGTCCCGCACCTCGATGACCGAGTAGATGCTGGCGTCGGGGCTGGAGACGATGACGCCTGGCACCCGATCCCGCAGCCCCTGGGAGACCGAAGTGAGCATGTCGGCGTAGTAGTCACGCTGCTGCTGGTACCAGGCCTGCAGATCGTCGTGGGACTCGTGGGCCAGCGACGCGAAGATCCACTGCCCGATGATGTTGGGGCACAGGTTGGCGGTGTTCTCGGCCACGGCCTTGGCGTGAAACTCGGGATCGTCGCTCACCAGGGCTCCGGTGCGCAGGCCGCAGGCGCTCCAGACCTTGCTGGCGGTCTCGATGCTGATGCGGCGACCCGTGATGCCCGGGACCTCGGCCTCGGTGATGGCCCAGACGCTGGAGGTGCGCTGGCCGGTGTAGAACAGCTCGCGGTAGGCCTCGTCGCTGATCATCCACAGGTCGTACTTCACGCACAGCCGAGCCAGGGTGACCAGGGTGTCGTGGTCGTAGTAGTGCCCCGTGGGGTTGTCGTAGGGGATCACCACCAGCCCGCCGGGGCGATGCTGCTGGATGGTGGCCTCGATCTCGGCCAGATCCGGCAGGCTGAACCGACCGTCGGCCCCCAGGGTGCGCCGCACGCTGACGGTGGCCCGGCCCGTGCGGGCGGCCATGGCCAGGTAGTTGGTGTAGGCCGCGTCGATGAGCATCAGGGGGCGCTCGTCGCTGCCCGCGGGGCCGCAGATGCCCACGATGACCAGCTCCATGGCCGCAGAGCCGCCGTCGGTGACCTGAACCATCAGCCCGTCGGTGTCGAAGCCGCTCGAGGCGATGATGTTGAGGAAGGCCTGCTGGCACTCGGGGATCCCCACCGTGGCGCTGTACTTGACCACACCGTCCGCGAAGGGACTGTCGGCATCGCCCAGGGCGCGCATGCGGGCCTGCATGGCCGGGTGCATGGGCAGGCTGACGTTGCCGATGGCTGCGTTGACGCTGGCCACGCCGTCGGTGCGCTTCATGAACTCGATCTGGGCCATGCGGATGGCCGAGGGCTTGCGGGACGCGAAGTGGGCGGAGAGCTTGGGAGCGGACACGGGACCTCCTGCACGAAGGGTGGGTTTCGCTGGGGAGCCTTTCTATCGCAGCGCCCGGAAAAAAAACGTACCCGCGTGATCGGATTGTCGAACGCCGATCACAACATGGGTGAAAGGCGATCTTCGACAACCTGCAGCAGGAGGCCGGTCCCGTCCTGGGGTAGCACGCAGCGCTCTACTCGAACCGTATTCGTACGGGACTTGGGGAATGGCACACCGGGCGTGGCGTGCGTACCCGGGACGAACAAACCACAACCCTGCCTCGAGGACACGAGGGGCCGACCACCCGCTGCCGTCGAGATCGTCTGGAGACGCTTCGCCCCCCCATGTGGGGGGCGGGCTGTCTCAGCGCCGAGCGCCCCACGGCGCGATCATCAGCGCCAGCACCGCCAGGCTGCCCAGCACCACCGTGCTGATCCCGCCGAAGCGCAGGGGGATCAAGGCCACCTCGAGCCCATGGGCCAGCAGCTGTTCGCGCATGGCCGGCGTGGCGTGGCTGGCAGCCTGGATGGCGGCGCTGCGGCCCTCGAGGTAGCCCACGGCGCCCACGATGACCGGCAGGAAGCCGCCGATCATCACCAGCGCCGGCACGGCCTTGACCATGAAGCCCGTGCGGCCCCGCAGGCGGGCCACCAGGGCCACCAACCAAGCCAGCAGCAGCCCGAACAAGCCCACCACGTCGAGCAGCAGCACGACCATCATGGTGCCGCCGCCTTCCGCAAACCACTGGGCTGGACCCGCCATGCGCTCCTCCGAGCCCGGACGAACGCCCGGACCCGGCGAGTATATCGGATCGAAGGGCGGTGGCGCCCGTCAGGGGGGCCCGCTCACCCGCCCAGGGCCTCCATCACCCGCAGCAGGTTGCCCCCCAGGGCCGCGACCACGTCCTGCTCAGGCCAGCCGGCCCGCAGCAGCGCCTCCGTGAGCCGCGGCAGACCCTCGGCGCTGTCCAGGCCGGGGGGGAAGGCCACCCAGCCCTCCCAGTCCGTGCCGATGGCGCAGTGCTCGGCGCCGACGACCCTACGCAGGTGGGAGAGCTGGGCCACCACTGCGTCCAGCCCTCCCCCGATGTAGTGGGTCGCGAAGATGATGCCCACCAGACCTCCGGTGCGGGCCACAGCCAGGGCCTCGGCGTCATCGATGCCGCGCCAGCTTGGGTGCACCCCGCGCATGCAGGTGTGGCTGCACAGCACGGGCAGGGCGCTCTCCCGGCAGACCTGCTGCAGCCCGGGGGCGTTCAGGTGCGCCACGTCCACCAGCAGCCCCACCCGCCCGGCCTCGCGGACCAGATCCAGCCCCCAGGGGGTGAGCCCGTGGGTGGTGTCGGCCCTCCCGGGGCGCTGGGCGTGGCCGGCCCCTGCGCCGTTGAAGTGCACCAGGCCCAGATAGAGCATGCCCTGCTGCACCCAGCCCTCGAGGGGGGACAGATCCCCCCGCAGGCAGTGGGTGCCCTCGAGCCCCGCCATGCACACCAGCTTGCCCTCGGCCTTGGCTTGGCGGGCTTGGTGGGCGCTGCGGGTGATCGCGATGCGGTGAGGGGCCAGCGTGGCCTCGCGGTGCAGGCGATCCATGGCCCACTGGGCCGAGGCGGGGCCGCCGATCAGGGGCAGCGGAGGGGTGACCACGCCCAGGCACAGGCAGTCCACGCCGCCCTCGGCCAGCCGCGGCAGGTCCACCTGACCCATCAGGGGCGCCCCGGGGAACGGGTTGCGCCGGTGACGCTTGCCCCAGCGCCAGCCCAGCAAGCGGGTGGTGAGCAGCAGGTCGCAGTGCAGGTCGGCCACGAAGGCCTCGCGGTGGAGGTCCGATGCGGCTTTGGAGATGGAGAGGGTCATGGTGCTCCCGGACCGCCAGTGTAGCGGCTGGACCCCGGCTTCCCCAGCGGGCTAGGTTCCCGGCTCCCGCAGTGCGCCTCGAGGTCCCCATGTCCAGCTTCGCCGAACAGCTCGCCGCCGGCATCCCCGCTACCCTGCCCGCCATGCCGCCTGACGAGCCCGGCGTCAGCCATGCCCCCCGCCGCCCCGACGTGCTCAGCGACGCCGAGAAGCTCACCGCCGTGCGCAACGCTCTGCGCTACTTCCCAGCCCACCTGCACGCCGAGCTCGCCCCCGAGCTCGCCCGGGAGCTGGCCACCGACGGCCGCATCTACATGCGCCGTTTCCGGCCGACCTACGAGATGAAGGCGCGTCCGGTGCACGAGTACCCGGCCCGCTGCCCCCAGGCGGCCAGCATCATGCTGATGATCCAGAACAACCTGGACCCGGCGGTGGCCCAGCACCCCCACGAGCTGATCACCTACGGCGGCAACGGCACCGTGTTCCAGAACTGGGCCCAGTACCTGCTCACCATGAAGTACCTGAGCCAGATGACCGACCGCCAGACCCTGGTGCTGTACTCGGGCCATCCCCTGGGGCTCTTCCCCTCCCACCCCGACGCGCCGCGGGTGGTGCTCACCAATGGCATGGTCATCCCCAACTACTCGAGCCGGGCCGACTACGACAAGCTGGCGGCCCTGGGGGTCAGCTCCTACGGTCAGATGACCGCCGGCAGCTTCATGTACATCGGCCCCCAGGGCATCGTGCACGGCACCACCATCACCCTGCTCAACGCCGGGCGACGCTACCTGGGGCTCGAGGGCGACCAGGACCTGGGGGGCAAGCTGTACGTCACCAGCGGGCTGGGCGGCATGTCGGGGGCCCAGGCCAAGGCGTCCGTCATCGCCGGGGCCGTGGGTGTGATCGCCGAGGTCAACCCGGCCGCGCTGCTCAAGCGCCACGAGCAGGGCTGGCTGGACGAGTACGAGACCGACATGGACAAGCTGCTGACGCGAATCGACCGCGCGGTCGGCGCCAAAGAAGCCGTGTCCATCGGCTACCTGGGCAATATCGTGGACTTGTGGGAGGCCATGGCCAGGGCGGGGCTGCCGGTGGATCTGGGCTCCGACCAGACCTCCCTGCACAACCCCTACCTGGGCGGCTACTACCCGGCGGGGCTCTCCCTCGAGCAGAGCAACGCCATGATGACCGCCGACCCCGCTGGCTTCCGGGAGCAGGTCCAGGCCTCGCTCCGGCGCCACGTGGCCGCGGTCAAGTCCCTAAGCGACCGGGGCATGCACTTCTGGGACTACGGCAACGCGTTCCTGCTCGAGGCCAGCCGTGCGGGCGCCGTGGGTATCACCAAGCCCGACGGCAGCTTCACCTGGCCTTCGTACGTCGAGGACATCATGGGTCCCATGTGCTTCGACTACGGCTTCGGCCCCTTCCGCTGGGTGTGCGCCTCGGGCGACCCCGACGACCTCACCATCACCGACGTCATCGCGGCCTCGGTGCTCGAGCGCCAGGCCGAGGTCGCCGACCCCGAGATCCGCCAGCAGGTGCTGGACAACCTCCGCTGGATCCACGCCGCCGAGGACAACGACATGGTCGTGGGCTCCCAGGCCCGCATCCTCTACGCCGACCGCCAGGGCCGCATGGACATCGCGGTCGCCTTCAACGAGGCCATCGCCCGGGGCACCGTGGGCGGCCCCGTGGTGCTGGGTCGCGACCACCACGACGTCAGCGGCACCGACTCCCCATACCGCGAGACCGCCAACATCCGCGACGGCTCCAGCTTCTGCGCCGACATGGCCGTACACAACTTCGTGGGCGACGCTTTCCGCGGCGCCACCTGGGTGTCCCTGCACAACGGCGGCGGCGTGGGCTGGGGCGAGGTGATCAACGGCGGCTTCGGCCTGGTGCTGGATGGTAGCGAGGACGCCGGCCGCAGGGCCAAGGAGATGCTGGGCTGGGACGTGGGCAATGGGCTCGCGCGCAGGGCCTGGGCCGGCAACTCAGGCGGCAT
>ERZ890953.378-NODE-378-length-26384-cov-5.738919_pt1 | contig 26384 bp, 24 predicted proteins | sample MGYA00521264_ERZ890953 | MGnify/ENA primary metagenome ERZ890953 (study PRJEB32303, sample SAMEA104408629) | aquatic metagenome | biome: Brackish water; feature: Chemocline; material: water | place: Baltic Sea | collected 2014-10-26T21:54:00 | depth 200 m ...
AGCCCCAGCTCCAGCCCCAGCTCCAGCCCCAGCCCCAGCCCCAGCTCCAGCCCCAGCTCCAGCTCCAGCCCCCGCGCAGACTTATTTCAACAAGTATCTTCCTAGCAAATGGCAGAAACATATTCCGTATTCCAATAAACCGTTCCCGGCTCCAGCTAAATTCACAGGAAGAGAGAGCATGTTCACAGGTGAATCAGGAAAGAATCCTAACATTCCTACCGTAGTGAAGCTCAGGTCTGGCAGATTCATCAACTTCGGAACTATGATCTAAAGTTCACGAGAATCCCAACATTTTTTTAATCCCAGACATATATAAGGCGTGTAGGATACATATATCAATTCGCGATGTATCTTTCCAAGACGCCGTACGGCGGCAACGCGGATATAGTGTTGATAATTGCTTGTCTCATTGTCATGTGTATGTTGGTCATCTGGATGACCAACCGTAACGAATCGTTTTACAATATGGAAAAGCCGTTCAGTTACAAACCCGCGTGTCGCATGGCCAACATGGACGGGCATGGGACCGGGAACAACTGGCGGAGTAACAGGACGAACACACACGAATGCAAGGGGCAGACGTCCGGCACGATGCCGTCGATAGACACCGACCAGTTCCTTATGTCGGATCGGCAGTGCTGTCACTCCAGCGTCTGACAACTCCGAAACTTTTTGTCGCCTACGAAGATATATTCGCAAGTATATATAGATACGCGATGGGTTACACAGTAGCCAGCAACAAATACGCCGCGTTCGTGGTGGCGCTCTCGATAGTGTTGATAATCATGATCGTGCTCATCGTGTCGACGAAATCGGTCGAGAGTTCCGACACAGGAGTAAATCAGGCGGGTTTCCTGGACGAGCCACCGGAACAGGAAGCGACGCAGACAGATCGCCGCTCGAGGCAAGCACTGCCCTGCGGGCTCCGAAACGGCTTTGCCGTTTCAGCGTGCGAAGCACTGCGAGACCCGGAGAGCAGCACAGGGTTCCGCATGGCGTACAAAGACGTGCTGGGCTCGTCTTCCGAGCCCGACTACGATCTCGCGTACAAGTCTATGGGAATGGAATACATGAGGGATTCGGAGAAGCTCCCGGGGGTCGGCGGGTACGACGACCGCCTCCCGGAAGACTGGACCGGGCACTCGCCAGACGCCAAGCCGTTCAACTCTCAGGACAACCGGCCGTCAGACGGCATCATCCACATGTACACATCCCACGTTCCCGATCATCTCGAGCTCGTCGGCTGACCGTGATTCCCGAATCGAACCATCGACGAAGTGTCGTTTTTTGAATACCCGTATGCAGTACACATAATGTCGGCAGGAGACCTCAGCATCTACGACCCCGAGACCCACGCGAGGCTCAAGGGCATGTGGGCTGGCGCCCTCACCAAGACGACGATCCCTGACCTCCAGGGGGCGTTCGTGGAGTCCGAGACGATCACGATACGCAAGATCCTCAGGGACCACACCCCCGCCCTCCTCAAGATATTCGACGAGGGAATCGTCAACGCCACCGACCATGAGAAAAGCTGCAGGCGCATGTCTGCCGGCTCGCGGGTGACGAAGATATCCGTGGCTCTGGACTTCGCCAAGAGCCCTCCCGAGTTCTCGATCGAGAACGACGGCCCAGGGATCCCCGTGACGGTCAACGCGCGCGCCTCCGAGAAAGCCGGCCAGGACATCTACAACCCGGAGGCGGCGTTCTCTTGCTTCTTCGCCGGCACCAACATGGAGAAGCCGGCCGACTGCGTCAAGGGCGGCATTAACGGCATCGGCGCCAAGCTGATGAACGTCCACTCCAGGGTCTTCACCGCCGAGACGTTCGACGGTCGACTCTTGTACGTCCAGCGGTGGAAGAACAGGCTCACCGAGAGAGGCGAGCCCATGATCGTCCCGGCCGCCGAGTTCGACACCCGCAAGATCCCCAGGGCGATGCGCCGGCAGCACACGAAAGTCATGTTCACGCCCGCTTACGACGAGCTCGGCTACCCCTCCGTCCTCGACCGGCAAGACTCCGAAGACCTCGACGCGTGGATCCGCCTGAGGATGTACCAGGCGGCGATGTACGTCGGCCCCGGGGTTGCAGTCGAGTACAACGGCTCCCGGTGCGAGCCGGCCGGCGGAATTCCGATGTGCGCCCGAAAATCGGCGAAGTTTGGGGCCGTCGACATGCTCGGGATGATCTGCCGGGGCCGCCCTTCCGTGTCCCACTTCGAGCTGGAAACCAGGGTGCCTCCCGGGTGGCTCCACGGACCATGGGACATCGCCGTCGGAGTCGACCCGGCCCAGAAGAAGTTCGCGCACATGTCCGTGGTGAATGGGGCCGTGCCGTCCAAGGGCACGCACCTGACCTACGTCAAGAAGGCGATCAGCTCGGCCGTCCAGACGAAGCTCCGGACGGCGACCAAGGACAAGGACAAGACGGTCCAGATGTCCGAAGTCACCTCGTACTTGACCCTTGTGTTCTCCGGGGCGATCGCCGGGGCCGACTGGACCGGGCAGCGCAAGGACGAACTCCAGATCTCGGAGGCCGCGCTCCAGGGCTTCGTCGTCTCGCCCACCAAGCTCGACGCGCTGGCGTCGAAAATCGTCGAGGTGATCATGCTGAAGAAGAAGAAACGGCCGAAGAAGGTCGAGATCGAGAAATATACGCAGGCGAGGAACGCCGGGACCTCCAGGAGCCGCGAGTGCTCCCTCCTGGCTGCCGAGGGCGACAGCGCCATCGCGCTCCTGCGCGAAGGCCTCACCGTGAAGAGGCCTGGATTCCCGTCCTTCGACAACTATGGCGTCATCTCGTTGCACGGCGTAATCATGAACGCCATGCGGGAGACCCAGGCGATCAAGACGAGCTCGGGCCAGACGGTCATCACCAGGTCGGTGCGGCTCGAGAAGCACGCCCCGATCAACGCGCTGGCCGAGGCGATCGGCCTCGACTTCGACTGCCGGTACGAGACCGAAGAGGAGATCGCCGAGCTCAACTACGGAGCCCTCATCGGCTGCGTCGACCAGGACCTCGACGGGTGCGGGAAGATCCTCCCCCTCCTGCTCGTGGCGGTCTTCGTCTTCTGGCCTAACCTCATCAGGGCCGGTTTCGTCAAGCGGTTCCTGACGCCCGTCGTCCGGGTCTTCCGGGGCGGCAGATCGGTGGCCGAGTTCTCCTACGAGGACGAGCTGAGGAAGTGGATCGCGGCGCACGGAGGAGACGACGCCGTCTCGAAGGCCTACCAGGTCAAGTACTACAAGGGCCTCGCGTCACACAAAGACGACGACATCGTCGACCTGTTCGGGAACTTCCAGGACCGCGTCTACACGTTCACGATCAGCGACGCCAGCGAGGCGCTCTTCAGGGTATACTTCGACCGCCTCACCGGCCCGCGCAAGCTCGCGCTGAGCTCTCCGGTGAGCTACCCGACGGCCGCCGAGCTCGAAGCGGTCAAGTCGAGCAGAACGATAGCCTGCTCGATGGCGCTCGACGTCGACACGAAGGCCTACAAGCTCGACGACATTCAGCGGAAGATCCCCCACGCGGTCGACGGCCTCAACATCTCCAGGCGCAAGATCCTCGCCGGAGCGATCAAGAAGTTTAGGGTTGACGGGAAGGCCAAGCGGGTCTATCAGCTGGCCGGCTTCGTGGCCGACAAGATGTGCTACCACCACGGCGACGCGTCCCTGAGCTCCACGATCATCGGGATGGCCCAGAAGTACCCCGGCGCCCGCCGGTTCCCGTTCCTGATCGGCGAAGGGCAGTTCGGCACCCGCCACATGGGAGGCGACGACGCGGGCTCGCCGAGGTACGTCTCGGTCAGACTCGCCGGAGATTTAGTCGGCGCGATGTTCCCTCCCGACGACTCGTACATACTCGACTACAACTACGAGGAGAGCCAGCGCGCCGAGCCCAGGTACTTCGTGCCGGTGCTCCCGATGTGCGTCCTCGAGCACGTCTCGGTTCCGTCGGAGGGCTGGAAGCACGTCTCGTTCGCGCGCGACGTCGGGGCCGTCGCCGACATCGTGCGCCGCATGCTCGACGAGCGGCCGGCCGAGCCGTACTGCAGGCTGGTGGCGCTGGCCGACGAGCTGGCCTCGCTCGAGTCAGTTCGATGCGGCGACCCGATACTCTCCAGCGTGGAGGCGATCGAGCGAGAGCTGGGGGGCGTGCCGATATCCCTGGCCGATTTCGTCGGCACCGTCCGGGAGACGTCGAAGGGCGCCCTCAGTTTCGGCGACTACGTCTACGACGAGGCCAAACGACGGCTGACCATCACGGAGCTCCCCATGTGGTCCTCGACGCAGAAATTCATCGAGGACGTGCGGAACGGCATGAAGCAGAAGCCCGGCAAACCCGCATCCAAGTACGCGCAGTACTTCGACTCGGTCGAGGACTACAGCGGCCACACCGACGTGGCCGTCCAGATCAAGCTCAAGCGCGGCGCGTGGGAGGAGATCTGTGCGGCGCACGGGAACACCGAGGTCGACCCGGTCGAGGACCTGATCAGCCAGCTGCACGCGTCGGTCAAGCCTTTCCTTAACTTCGTTAACCGACAAGGCGCCGTCATGGAGTTCGGCGAGTCCTACTTGGCTCCGATGCTCTACTGGTTCCCGTTCCGGCGCGACCTCTACCGGAAGCGGCTCGAGCGCGAGCGGGTCGTCCTCCAGCTCCGGATCGCGATGGAGAAAGAGGTCTGCAGGTACGTCGGCCTGGCTGACGACCTCGGCATCTCGGACCTCGCTGACGACGCCGAGATGAACCAGGTCCTGTCCCGGCACGCGTTCCTGCGGTTCAACAAGTCTCTGGTCGAGTCGCCCAAGCACACCCCGATCGAGCTGCTCGAGAGTTCCCTCCGCGGTGGCGCCGTCCCAGGGGCCTCGTATGAGTACATCCTGAATCTCGCCGAGAGGGAGCGCGTGAAGGAAGCGCTTGAGAGACGGTCGAGGAAGATTTTGAAGCTCGAGGCCGACTTGGCCGGGGTCGAGACTCTCCTCCTGGAGATGCCGTTCGCTGGCGTCAGCCTCTGGAGGACGGCGATCGACGACGTCATGGCGGCGGTCAAGAATCAGGGCTGAAAATTCACGCCGCTTATTTTTCGGGCCGTGGTAATAGAGATGTCGAGCGCCGAACAGGATCGCATGTTCTTCCTCCAGCTCCCGGGTTCCGCAATCGAGGACATAATCAGCATCCGCCAGGTGGCCGACACCGTGAGACAGATCTCGCCCCCAGAAGAAGAAGCTTACCGTTACATTCTATACATCGAGTCGCTCTTGTGAGGCTCGCCGGAAAAAAGAAACTGAGGCCGGTTATTTTTTGGGAGCAAGCCCCTTACTTCTCACCTGCGTCTCGATAGATTCGAACAGGATGAAGCATTCCCGTATCACTCCAACGAGCAGCCTCCTGAGCTCGCCCCCTGGGACGCCGTGCCGGATGTCGAACTTCAGGACGCCTCTGTCGACGGAGTAGCCGACGAACTCGACCGCCTTGATCATTTCGAAGGCCATCTTCTTGAGGAGGTTCCCGATCGTGTGTGTCTCGTTCGACACGGTCAGAGTCAGGAGAGTTCCGGTCTCGGTCTTCGTCTCGATGTAGTGGCCGCTCTCCAGCCCGGTCTCCTCAAGCAGGCTCTGCACGTACAAGAGCCTGCTCTTGATCGTCCTGCACGCATCCGTGAGCACCATCCGGCTCGTCTCGCCTGCGGGCTTGGCCCTCGGGACAGCCGGGAACGTGGCCGTGATCCGCTGCCGCCGCGAGTCGGTGAGGAGGGAACTCTTCTTGTAGCCGCACCAGTCCGCCAGCATGATCTCGGACGGGAAGCCGTCCGCCTCGCCCTTCAGTTCCCGCGCGACCGCCCAGTCGTGGATCTCCTTCTCCTGGCCCTTGACTTTGCCGAGGAACGTGGAAGACTCCGGCCACCGCTCCATCTTGAGCGTGCCCAGAAGCATCGTCCGCCACCGTTCGGAGCTCTCCTTGTTGCTCGACGCCAGCTCTCCGACGGCCACGGCTTCTCTCGGAAACTCGTCGATGTCCAACGGGACCATGACGGCGTTCCTGGCCACGGCGAATGAGATGTCCTTGTTGCCGTACCCTTCGGCGATGCGGATCCCGCTGACGTGGAGCTCACACCCGGGCTGTATGACGGCGATCTCGAACGTCGGGTTGAATATCGGGCTCTCGAGCTTCCCCTTGACCTTCATGTCGCCGCTGTAGACAGTCTTCGGAGCGAAGCCGTTGTTCCGGAAGTGGATCTCGAAGCCGAGGTTCTTCACCTGGTCGGCCGTCACGAACGGCGACAGCGGTATGAGCCGTAGCCTCTGCGAGATGTAGTGGTCATTGACGAATTTCTCGGTCGTCCTGACGATGTCGTACTCGTCGAACACGAGACACCGGCCGAGGATCTCGTCGGTGACGCCCCGACGCAGGGCGTTGGACACGGCGAGGGGCACGCCGTCGATCTCGATCGACATTTTCTCCCGGATGAGGGGGAGCCTGCGCATCCCGTGGACTGCCTCGAACACGGGCGCGAGTTCTTCGTCGACGTCTTCTAGAACGGGCCCGAATTTCGTCACCGAGACCTTCATCATATATGTTCTCTGATATTATTTCAATTTACGAGAATGCGCGCCGGCCAATTAAAAGCCCCAGGTTATATCAAATAATGTCCGGCAGCAGTGAACTTATCGTCGACCACATATTTGTGAAGAACGGGTCCATGCCCGCGAACGAACGTTCGTTCATGGTGCGCGTTCTGTCTTATCTGGTGTCCAGGATCGACTTCATGAAGCTCGCCGGCAGGAAGCTCAAGGTGCACAGGCTGGTCGGCGAGGACGATCATCTCTACAACAAACTGACGCACAGGAGATCCAGGGGAGCTTCCGGAAGAAATCGAGGCAGGTCAGAGAACGTCGAGAAACTCGCCCCCGCGTTTGAGAAATACAGGATAACTCGTCTTCCGGCCGCGGTGGTCAAGGTCAGGTCGTCCAGGAGTCCCGGGGAGCTGATTTCCCAGGGCCTGATGGGCGTCGACAACATCGTGGGGTTCTACGACGCCCTGGCGAGCCAGATGACCGGATCGGTCTCGGCCGAGCCCGACGACGACCCCAAGCAGATGCTCATCGAGTACTACGGCAACGAGCCCGAAGACGGCGACGAGGACGGCTTCGACGACGGCATCGACCCGAACGTCCTGCGCCGGGCGCAGGAGGAGTCGCAGCAGCGGCGCATGAGGATGAAGGAGGGCGACGAGAAAGAGACACGCCCTCCCCGTGGCGCGTCGAGCAAGCCGCGGCCGAGGGCGGACAGGCCGGACAACGTCACGCCCCCGACTTCGGACGTCGACCCAGGCATACTCGCCACGGCGCGCAACAGGACTTCCGAGGTCAACTCCATGGACGACGTGATGGAACAGGCCTACTGGGCGAACGTCGGAGCCGACCTGTGAATGATCCAATTGAAGTTCCACCGAAACTTTTTATGAATGGACGATAAGGTCTGCACACACGTCGCCCTCTTCAACAAGACGTTCAGGGCTCTCTTCAACTCAGTGCTCGCCAAGGGGCCGAACGCCGAGCTGGAGATGATACGGGACCGGGCATTCAGAGCGACCTCGATCGACCCGCAGATCCTCGTCCAGAAGATCGGGCCGTACCTTTTCAAGTACAACCACTTCATCAACGACAACGACGCCGAGGGCTTCCTCGGGAGCCAAGTCTGCGAGAGCGAGCTCTCGCGCGAGGCTTCCTCGGACGCCGAGCAGGCGCGACGCGTATTCGTACACCTCAAAGCAGTCTACGAGACCGTCCAGGACTCGGTCAAGGTCAAATACATGAAGGCGATAGAACAGTTGCTCGACCAGTACATCGAGTACGCGTGCGCAGTTGAGAAGACAGGATGATTACGAGTTTCTTTTTTAGAGAGACAGATGACTGTAGAATACGAATGAGCCGTTCCACGCGCCGTGTCAAAACTTTCGACAACCCGGAAGTCCTGGAGGTCTTCCAGGAGATGCTCTCCGGGAGCGGAGAGCCGTCGACATGCAAACTGTCTGTCATTTTCCCGAAGTACACCAGCCTCACAGGCAACGTGAGGCGGTACATCAGGCTGATGGAAGCGTTCGCCAACGCCACGATCATGGACATGTTCCCGGACGAGAAGCTCGAGGTCCAAGAACATGTGAAATCGCTGAACCAGTATTTCGACGAAGCGTTCGTCGCTCCAGACGTGACGGAATACGCCGAGTACGCGTTCCTCGGCTGTCCCGAAGACGTGCATGTGAATTTCGCCGAAGTCTATTTCGGCCTGAAAGAGACGACGATTGTCAAGACCATGATTTCGACGTGCAGTAATCTGGTCGACTTCAAGCAGTACCTCGAGAACGAGGCCGACCCGAAAGACCAGTTCCTGACCCGGACGCTGGCGGGGAGTTGCTGCCCGCTCTCCGGTCTCACGGTCGACGTCAAGACGATTTACAACGCGTCCGAAATCGGGAAGAAGGGGAAATACTTCGTTCTCGCGATTCTGGCGAAGGCGTACTCCATCACGAAAGATATCTACGAGACCATCTCGTCGCCAGACTTCGACGTCGACGAGTTCGTGAACGTGGTGCACGAGAGCATCGGAGGCGTCAGCAAACACATATCTGGGTGCGACATGGCGTTCAACAAGATCATCGGGTCGATCGACCTCCTGAAGAACAATTTCGGTGACTACCACCGCGACTACGTGTCGTCGAACAACCCGATGATCATCATGGAGAACTTCGTCTCGGACGTGATGAAGAAGACCGACTCGACGTCTCCAGTCCTGATGGGTCAGTTCCGGAAGATCATCAACCACTACAGAGAGCAGGCCAAAATGCACGCCCACGATAAGCGGCTCACTGGCCTGTTCGCCGAAGTCGACAAGAACATGGAGAAGCTGGCGTCGTCTACGAAGGGAAGCGCTGAGGGCTCGGCATGCTTTCCGATGGAAAGCGCCGAGCCAGCCACGGTTTCCGAAGAAAAGCATGACGAGACGGCCGAGCCAGACACGGTTTCCGAAGAGAAACATGACGAGACGGCCGAGCCAGCTGCGCTTTCCATCGGAAAGCATGACGAGGTCGTCTCCAAGACGGTGTTGATGCGACGGCGCAAGAAGATGCGCAACGAACGCAACAAAGTGCGCCGAGACATCGAGAGCAAATTGCAGGACGATTCTGATCTGTGAATTAAAAGTCCGATTTTTTCGTCGCGCTATTTATACAATGGAGTCTGATGGGAACGACATCGGAATGGCCACCGCCAGATACCAGGATTTCTTCCTGGCCTTGACTCTCGTCATCATGGTAATAATAATTATTATATCTCGAGACATAAGCACGGCTCTGTTACTCATGGGGATTCTCACGAACTACCTGGTCATCAGCGCACAGCTCACGATGATGAAAAAAAGGAAGATGCAGGCGATGACGGGAAAGCACAAGCACACCCTGGGGGGCTTCGGGGCTGATCGTCTCACTGAGACCGGATTCGAACCCCGCGAAAAGTTCATCTCGGAGACCGCGGCGATTCCGTCCGTACCGATTCACGACCAGTTCGAGCATACGGTGCTGGTCCAGCCGCCGTATGAGGGGGCGATCGAGGTGAGCGACACCGACGACCCGTTTCTGAGCTACCTCGGGCACACCGAGAAGTCGCACCACGAGGTGGCGCCGGTCGGCAACCCCTACAACATGAACTCGGCCAAGGAATACGTCTCGGCGCCTCTCTGCATGCGGCCGGACGAGGCCGTCGACGTGCTCGACGCCGACGAAAAGCTGGCGATCCGCGCTCGCTCGAGGTCGGACGTTTACAAAGAATCGGCTGGCATCCAGAGGAGGAAGGCGCTGATCGCAAGGATGGTTTCCGAGGAGGTCAAAGCGAACGAGAAGCGCGACTGGTGGACGGCGAATGAATATTGATAGGACAGTTATTTTTTAGGACGCCCGGGTCTGGGATTTTCAGAAGAAATACGAGTTTTCGCCCATCAGAATACATTGTTAAAAATAGAATTTCAGATCTTAAGATACAATCTAGCCGAATCCGATGGGCAACAGATGCTTCGCAGATTTCCGGAGGAAATCCGGGGACAGGAAACTCAGGGCGCTCGAGAAGACCAAAGACTTCAGCCTCGCCGGCAGGTCGATCCGCGCGAAGGTCGTGGAGGTCCACGACGGCGACACAGTCCGGGTGCGGTTCCTCGGTGGCCTGTTCGGTCGGCACGAGAACCCGCAGTTCAGGGTGAGGATGTCGGGGATCGACGCGCCCGAGCTCCATCCGAAGAAGGCCGGGCGTTCCGAGGCCGGCCTCGCCGACGAGCGGACGCGGGCGGCCATGTCGACCGACGCGCTGCAAAAAATGATCGGTGGAAAGATCGTCCGCGTGGAGTTCGGAGAGAACGACTCGTTCGGACGATCTCTGGGACAGATTTACTCGACCGCCGGAGGGAATGAGGTCGACGTGAACCGGTGGATGCTGGACAACGGGTACGCCGTGCCGTACCTGCCGTGAATTCGTCCAGCACGACTCCCGGAAATCAGTGGTGGCTGACCACGTCGAGCATCGGGACCGTCTGGGCAGACGATGTCCACTTCCTTTTTTTCGAGCGCACGATGGGATCGAAGAGGTGCTTTATGAAGAAGTGCGTGATAGCCAGCACTCCACCAATGAATGAAACGACTGCGTATAAATTGTCTGAACTGCCTATTTTGTTGAATCCGCAGCACATCACAGGAAGAGTCCCGACCGTAACATTCCAGATGACGTAGGCTGAATTGATGTAACTGCCAAAAATCGAGAACGTTGCTATGTATTCTCCCGTGGGCACGCAGACACCGTACGACGAACAGTCGTATAATACAGCTCCGAACGATTTTCCGTCCTTTCTTATGATGTAACAAATGTAACTTGAGTCCTTGTATTCGCAAATCTGCAAGCCGCCGTTTATTCCGCTGGCACACAGCGGGAACGCATTCGGCACATAGTATGTCCCCAGTTTCGACGGATGCAATCTGTCTGTGTAGTTCATGAGCAGTCTGAGGTCGCCTGAAAACCAGTCGTATTGTTCGCACTTGCACACGCCTGTCATGAACTTGGTCGACGTCTCCGGGATGATCGTCCCCGTCTTCTCACATTCGAACGTGTAGTGGGACGAGCCGTAGTAGATGAACGTGAGCAGCACGCCCAGAGTGACGTACATGCCGACGGTGAGGACGTTGATGAATATGAACCTGGTGGGGTTGAGGTTCTTCTCCTGCTTCGCCACCGAGAGCACGTTGAGGCCCCGGCACAGGACCATCATGAAACCGTCGTGTTTTTTTGTCCATGGCTTCCGCGTCCGCTAATCTATTCATTATGTCACTGTATTTAATTCGGAGATGACAGAAATCCGAAAACCCTCAGACACCTCAGCGGCCGAGACGACCGCTGGCTATCGGCCGCCGGCGCATCGGTTGCCTGCAAGTCGACGTGTTCCGGCACCATCGGTTCGGATTCGGGGACGTACACGATTTTCATGTAGTTCAGGGCCGTCATATATGTGAAGATCACGAGTCCCACACTGGCTGTCGGGATGACGATCGCCGGGCCGTGGAGGGGGTGGAACACGACCACCGCCCATATCCACGCCATGATCAGCGTCGGGGCGAGGACGATCGAAGCGAAAAGCCTCGTTCTGTTCAAGTTCGCCATGCGCGTGCACTTATACATACAGCTCGGCGAAAGTTTAATTCGGAAAATCTTTCCGTATTATAGAGACACCCGACCGTCGAATAAAGATGAGCCGCCCACAACGCGAACCCATCAGAGTCCACGAGCTCATGAAGCGCGAGATCTTCGCGAGCCGCTCCGACGCCTGCGACGACCACTTCGACAAGAGCCGGCCGTGCCCCCACGAGGTCCACGGCGCCAGCGACATGTACATGGTCTTCGACTCGGCGCAGAAGGTGGAGACGTCGAACGTGGGACGCGGCGAGTACCGGTTCAACTTCAATGTCCAGAGCGTGACGGCCAGCCAGAAAATCGGCGTCCACGACACGGTCGACACCGTCATCTCCGCGCAGGTGATGCCATTCTACGTCCCGCTCATCTCCCAGCTGGAGTACCAGACGAACGACCCGATCACCGACGTCAGCCTTCCCCGCCTCGTCAGCAACGCCGCGCCGCCACCTGCGGGCAACCTGAGCGTCCCGCTGACCCAACTTCCCTACGGGAGCCGCATCACAATGGAGATGAAAGAGATCGGCATCCAGTCGATCTCCGACGACGGGAACGTTCGCCACCACTTCGAGTTCACGGCCGAGGAGTACGAGGGGAGCACCAACGGCAAGGACCGCATCCTGCTCACGCCGCTTTATCTGAGCTCGATTTACACGTTCACCACGCCCATCCGCGACATCGATGGACTGACGATGATATTCAGGGACCCGTATCGGCCGATTTCGTTCCCGGCTGACGTCCTCTACTACGTCCGGGCTTCCGTCGTGGTGATTGGCGTCAACAACTTCCTGCTCTTCACCTCCACCAACCTCATGGGGACAGCCGTCGACCACAACCTCGGCCCGGACGACAGGATCTACATCCGGGGATTCACGGGGGTCACGGGGGCGGTCCCGGAGCCGGCGATGGTTGGGGTGATCAACACGTACATCAACCGCGAGGAGGGCCACATCGTGGGGTCGGGCGGGCTGACCGCGTCGACGTTCAGGCTCAACCCGGACGTCGACGTCACCGTGTTCGCGCCCGGGCCCGCGATCCAGTCGACGACGAGGATAGAAATAGTCATCGCGAAAAACAGAGTCCGCATCCCCATGCGGTTCCGGCGCGTGGTCGACCGGCTCACCAATTACATCACCCTGTGAGATGGACTACACGTCCACGACCACGATGGCGGAGGCGGATTTTTTCAGGCCCTCGAGGCGCGTGGCGGATGCGGCGATCGACGCGTCCACGTACGCGCCCAGCACGTAGTCGGGCACCGCAGAGGCGCCGGCAGGCAGTTTCTCCCACACCGGTACGGTCCTGGTTCCGGCGTCGATGTCGGCCTGGATCCGTCTGCTTATCCTGCCGGCGAGCCTGGCCCTGTCGACCGGCAGCAAGAACAGCGCGACGGTCCGGCCGCGTCCCGGGGACGCCGTCTCCGACGCCCCGGAGATCGCGTCGAGCACGGAGGCGCTCGAGATCGCGCCGTCGAGAACCAGCCCCGCCTGGTCGATCCGGGCGAGCCGGCGGGCGGTCTCGGAGACCACGGCCAGGAACGTCGGGAACAGCGGGTGGTCGACGTCCCCGTACACGTCGAAGGGCATCGCCCCCGACTCCCTGCTCGCCCGGCCGGCCTCGGACGCGTCGATCGCCCTGACGATCCTGTCCATCTCGACGTGGCGGCGGCCCGGGAACTCGCGCACTATCTCGGAGGACAGCGTCGTCTTCCCCATGCAGCTCTTCCCGACGACGAGCACGGCCATCGGGTCTTCCTGTCGGATCCGCTCGAAAATCGAGTCGTCGAACTTGAATTCAGGCGTTCCTCCGTCGGTGTCCGCCCGATTTCCCGGAGCTCGGCCCCCGGAAATCAGTTGGACGGGCCGGAACCACTTGGCGAGCCCGGTGTGTTCCGCGACAGCCAGGTCGGCCGCCTTCCACCAGTCGGCGAGATCTGGCCAGTCCTGGCGGCCCATCAGCCATGGCTTCGTGCCCAGGTAATGCACGATGCTGACGGGCGTCTTCTCTGAGTCGGCGCCGTCCCACGGGTGTTTCCACGGGATCGTGGTGTACTTGTGGTGGATGTTCCTGAAGTCGACGCCGGCCGACGCGTAGACCTCGGCGAACATCACCTCGTCGCAGGCCGAGATCAGCGGGTAGTTCTGGCAGTAGCACGGCGTAGCGCTGATGACTTCCATCACCCTGTCGAACACTTCCCGGTCGGGCTCGAGCACGAATATGGCCCCTCCGACGTAGCTGTACCTCTTCGGCCTGCCTCGTTTGTCGAAGACGCCAGGGACGCCTTTCCCGGTGATCGCCTGCATTATCTTCCGGGCCGGGACCACCTCCCCGTGGTCCAGGAACCTCGGCCGGTCCGTGTACACGCTGAAGAAGTAGTCGGGCCTTGCCTTGTCGATGTCTATGAAATTGAAACACGAGGCTGGGGACTCGAGGTCGAACAGCTCGTCTGAGTTCTTCAGGAACAGCACGTCTGAATCGATGTACACGATCTTCTTCCAATCGGTGAGGAGCAGGACGTTCGCCCTCGTGAACGAGCTGTCGATCCCCGGGTACCTCTTCTTCGTCTTCTCGGACATGTGCATGCAGCACTTCCGGTCGATCCGGCTCATCGGGATCACGTAGTCGTAGACCTTTTCGAGGTCCGTCCTGGCCCCCGGCGAGACGGCCTCGTCGACCATGCAGACGAGGTCGTACCTGGTTCCGGTCGCCCTGGCCGAGTAGCCGGTCGTCAGGGCCCCGGGAACGTACGCGTCCCCCAGGTAAACCAGCGTCACCCACGCTCCTTCTCGTTTGCCCATGCGCGCGTGTATACTGTGCCGACATTTTAATCTCCGGGGAAAAAACTCAGTCCGCCTTGCGCGGACTGAGTAAAACTAAGCAGCTTAGTTTTTTTTCCCTGCCTTGCTTTACTCCTGCTCGTTTCCGAGCGTTTGCTCGTTAGCCTAACAATACGGACTCATCTCGCTGATTGACATTCCAGTCAACATTTTGCACATCTCACATATGTCGTACGACAATCGCAGTAGGACCTGCGCCATCATTTCCTTCTCCCTTGGTTGCGCGAAGTACGAAGCGTACTCGGCGTTTGCATTCATCGTCTCGACGAACTGGTAGAGTTTCGTCATGGCGTTCAGGTTTACCAATGGCTTGCTCTTGCCAAGCTTCAGCTTCATCAGGAAGTCTCGATACCAACCGGAGCAGGTCTCGTCCCCTTTCGCGAACATATAGTCGAGAATCCCCTCGATATCATCCATGCAGCTTTTCTCGTCGATGAACTCCCCGAGTTCGTTGCCCAGCACCATGTCTCCCTTGATCTCGAATATGTGGATGACCAGCGCGGTCAGAGTGTCCCTCGAAAGGTACCGTCCGATCGATTCGATCACTTCACATATGCATGCCACGATGTTCATGGGCACGATTTCGCGAAGGTGGATCGCTGCCAACTCATTGAGTAGGCGTACGCAATCCAAATAGAGCCTATCGGGGATGCTTCTTTCCTTGTTCAACTCTTCGAGCCGTTCTCGAATCAAGGCTAAATTGAGTTCAAAGTCATGATGCGATCCGTCACCCGAGAACACCTTACCATCATCAGAGGAAGATCCTCCGCATTTTTCAACACCACAATATGCCATTCGTATACAACAATACACAACACCAACACTACAATTTAACGTCAGAATTATTCAATTTTTACGCTTTTGAGAACCAGTGAAAAATGAAAAATCTGATACATATATGTAGTCGATCATGATATACAAAGTCAGAAGCGATTGGGATTCCGTGCGATCCGAAATTGTCAAGGCGGTCGGGAAACTGCGTCTCCCGACTGAAAAAATAGTCGAGATACTGGACAGGCTCGCCAAGTTCAAACGGCGTCTTGTCACTGGCGAGTGGTTCATCGACCAGATATCGGCCGCCTGGCCCGGCCGCGACGGGTTCGCCACCGACGTTTCCGAGGAAATAAACGCGCTCATATTCGACCGCGCCCTCGTGAGGACAGGATTCGTCATCCAGATCCGCGCGAGGAAGTTCAAGATGTTCGCGGCAGAGAAGCTGGGATCTGGCGACGCGTTCCTCCACAATTACTTCTCGGCGATGGTCGCCGAGATGGAGCCCCACGTCGGCCGGATCATGAGCCTCAACGAGTTCTCGGCCCTGGTTCTCGCGTGCCACCTGCGGGTGTCGAAGGCGGTCGAAGTGGTCCCGAATTATGACTGGGGCCTGTACAAGTTCACGCGGGTGATTGGCGACCCCCCGGCGAACGCCAAGATCTACAACAGTATAGCAGCCAAGGTCAAGTCGGATCGACCGAGACTGCTCGTGTTCGTGGGGCGCGTCGACGGATCCCTCTGTCTCGCCCCTCGAGGGTACGGATGGATCAACCTGAGCGAAATGTTCGGCCAGATCACCGACGATGTCGGATCTGCGACGCTGCGCGACGCGCGCTCGGCGATCAGGAAGCACCTCCAGGTTCATCCTCTGGCTGTCATCGTTTCCGAGAAGATGCTCATCGACGGCGTGGCGAAAAAAATACTGGACGGGTTCGGCCCTTACATGATCACCACGTTGGAACGTCGGGCCGACGTCCAGTCGGGCCTGGACACGTTCGACGTCGTGACTGTCGTCGACAACGCGGCCTGATCCGATCGGATCACACGTGTTTTTCACTGGTGTAAATCAAGTCGGAACGACAATTCGTTACCTGGTTAGGCGATCGTCTGACAATAAAAACTCGCGCCAATTGAAAACTACTCCGTTCTTATCAGTGATTTTTGAATAATCCACACGCCTAACGAACTCGCATCCATGGCTCTCCGGAAGTTCAAACGATCATTGCATCGTGGGATCCGCAAGAGGAAGTGCATGGTGAAGGCGCTAAGCGTGATATCGAGAACGTTGACTGCGTCCCAGGTTGATTCGGCCGGTCTGTTCCGGCCGCTGATCGCGTCTGCCGATGTTCCTGGACGGAAAATCCCGGAGAAAGAACGGGTAATATACTGTCTCCCGACGTGTCAGACGAGCAGAATGAAGGCCATCGCTCAAGTATACCACAACGTGTTAGAATTCCAGAAAATCTGCAGAATAATCAGGTCCGTAACGCTGTACAAGGAGAAGCTGAGCGACTTTTACATCAGGATATACTGCGAGAACGTCTCAGCCGAGCTGAAGAAGGTCCTCGACTCCGTGCTGTCGTCACTGACAGAAGGCGTCAAATATGTGGTCGACACGGACGACATAGTCTATTGACAGAAAAGCTCACATGTTGAAAAAATGAATAGTTTCTTACACATATGGAATGGGGGGTTGTATATCCCGGGAACTCGTCGAGGACAAGAACGTCGACGAATCTTACGTCTGGAACATATACGGAGTCGAAGGGGGTGCGCATATCAAGACGGCCAGCACGACATCATACGACGTGCTGATGTCGAACGACGTCGTTGTGACAATGACAAATTCGACCGATTTTCCCATTCGGGTCAACATAGTCAACGGAGATGTCGGCAGAGAGTACATGGTGTGCCCAATGAAAGACGGCGTCGTCACGGGCAGGAACGAATCGGTGATAGTCGTCACGCAAGGGAAGTACAGGATAAGGCTCGGCATCGACCAGACGATAGTAGGCGACTCGTTTCGAGTCGAATTGAGGGTGGATAGTCTCAAGGGCGATTTTGAGGATTTCTGTCTGCGTTACAACGACAAAGAAAACGTGCCGCGAGTTCAGAGCTCATTTGTTTTCGTTGACGACCCCAAGGAATGCGTCATCTGAACTTGGCGTTATTTTTTGCCATTTTAGACATTTAAAACTGATCAAAATAATGGACGAGAGCAAGAAAATCATCTCAGTGTTCTGTCCTCTCGGATGGAAATACGCCGACGTCTACATGATAGGAATCAGCGATCAACTCCGTGAGAACAAGGTCGACCTGATGCCGCTCAACGACAGAAAGTATGCCATTTATATCCACGAACCGATGCTCAATCATGAAATAGTCGACATGCTCGGATGCAAGTATCTGAGGTACGCTTACAACTATGTCAATCTAAGTATTCACACAAACAAGTGTAAGTTGTCTGAGATGTTGGGGTCGAAATTCGGGGCGACGTTTCGCGACGAAATCTACCCGACGACATTCAGGTATACCGGATGCCCGATCGAAGATGTGAAAGACGGCACGTGGATCGTCAAAAACGTCATGCGGAAAAACGGTACGATCGGGACGAACAATATATGCCCAGCTGCAGACGTCTATAGAACGATCGACAAGGTTCTCGAAGTCATCGATGCACCAGTCGGTGAAGCAGTCGGTGAACGTGACTCGGAATACTGGAACACGCATCAAATCGCGGTGCAGAAATACATCGAGGATCCGATGCTCGTTGACGGAAAGAAATTTAGCATAACTGTTTACGTGCTTGTTCTTGGCAAAACCGGAGTATTCGTTTACAACAAGCCGAGTGTTCGAATGTCGGACGTCGTCTATAACCCCGAGAATAACGAATCCCAGGCTACGGATGTGATCAATCTAGCTAAACATGGCAAGAACTTCGAGAAAGACCTGGAATTGGTTGGAATCCCGCTTAGCAAGATAACCGATTTCGTCAGCAGCTTCGCGTCGATATTCAAGCCTGCAAGGAAGCAGAAAAAACAGTTCTTCCACGTATTCGACGTGGACATCCTCGTTGACGCCTCGGGGAAACTCTGGCTCGGCGAGATCGACGTCATGGAATGGCAACAAGCCGAGAAATACCCGTGTCTCTGGAGCACGCAGTACAACATGGTCAAGAACGTGGCCAACATAGTGTTCCTCCGCGACCTGGGAATCACACCGACAGGTCCCGACGATTTCGTCGAGGTGTGTAATTTCTGCGAAATTGACGTGTAAAAAACAAGCGTTTCGTTGATAACAAGGGCGTCATTTTTTTCATGTTGGAACTACGCCTGGATCCTTGCCTTCTATGTCGTCTTCCCACAACTTCCTCAGGGTGGGCCATGTGACGTAGAGTATGATGATCGCGATCAGGATGAGCAACCCGATGAGGATGTACCTCTGCGATGGATCTTCTTCCGCCTTGACGACTGCCTCGATCGCCGCAGTTTCCTGGGCATCGTCTACACCTCCAACGTACATACTAGTCACGTCCATTATTGTGTATATGGTCCGGCGAAAAGCCGTCTGGAAATTATTCGTTAATTCGCAACAGTTCGTCACATTTGAAAAAAGGAGCCGATATAATAAGTACAGCATGCGAAAAATAAGGCTGTTCCATCTGGCGGACATCCATATCCAGGACCGTCGCAGGGAAGAGTACAAGGTCGTGTTCGAGAAGGCCAGGCTTGCGATCGCAAGCGAGATCGCAAGCGAGGAGCCGACGGAGAATATAGTGGTGATCGCCGGCGACCTGTTCGACACGAAGACGAAAATCAGCGCCCAGAATCTCACGGACGTGGCAGACTTCCTGGCGATGCTCGACGAGCTGGCTCCAGTCGTTTTAATACCCGGGAACCACGACATGAACATGAACAGGAACAGCATGGACCTCATCACGCCGATCGCGGCCGAGTTCAAGCGAAACAACAGGACGACATACTGGCGGCACTCGGGAGTATACACCGCGTTAGGCATAGAGTTCACGGTGGTGTCGCCAGACGAGGCCCTGCCTCCGATTTCCGGGAAACCAGACGAAGCGAACGTGCCGCGCGTGTGCATTCTGCACGAGGAGATCGAGGGAGCCGGGAAGCCGATCCTCGAGTACCTGAATCCGCCAGGGCGCGGAAGTTACGGCCTGCGCCTCGCCGTCGAAGACCTCGCTGGGTTCGACGCTGTCCTGGCCGGGCACATCCACTTCCCGCAGACGATGGGCGAGAACATCGCGTACTGCGGTAGCCTCGTGCAACAGAACTTCGGCGAGTCCCACCGGGGCCACGGCTTCCTGGTCTGGGAGATCGTCTGCGGCGACGGCACCGCAGTGCAGGTCACGAAACGGTTCGTGGAGATACCGAACGACCGAGGCTTCCTCACGGTCGAGTACAACAACTCGGTAGACGTGACCCCAGACGGCTGGCCAGAGTTCCCGAACGCGACCCGCGTGCGGTATTCTGGGTGCGACCAAGCGTTCCTGACCAAGGAGGTTGGCAGTCTCATCGAGTGCTTCGGGGCCATCCGAGACGTCACGTGCGTTGATCCGAGGCCGTCTGATTCGACCGCGGCCGAATCGATTCGATTTCCGAGGGAAATCATCGGAAATTCACCGGAGGACACAGGCGGCCGAGACGGCCATCGGGGGAACCAGAAAGACTTCGACTCCGTGGCCGTCGACGACATCCAGGTGCATTACGACGTCATCCGGGATATCCTCGGCTCGGACAACCCGAACCTGGACGACATGCTGGCGATGCACAAGAAGCACTGGGGCGACAAAACAGCGGGCGCGTCGTCGGTCTCCGACGACATCCAGCGGACACGCAAGGTCCGCTGGACGATCAAAGAGTTCCAGTTCCGGAACATGTTCTGCTACGCCTCCGGCAACGTCGTCGACTTCACCAGGATGCACGGGGGCGTCAACGGCATCATCGCCCCGAACCGCGCAGGAAAGTCGTCGCTGGTCGACGCGATCGTGTTCACCCTCTACGACAAGCCCCCTCGGGGGAAGAAGAAGATGGTCGCGAACATCAGCGTGCCCGAGTTCAGCTCCAAGATCACCCTCGACGTCGGGGGGAAAACGATGGTCATCATGAAGTCCGGGGGGAGGACCGGGGCGATCTCCACGAAGTTCTGGTACGACAACGTCGAGGGGACCGAGGCCACGACCAAAGAAACCTGCGAGGCGATCCACGCGCGCCTCGGCAAATTCTCCGAGGCGATGTCGACGGCGTTCGCCCTCCAGTCGCGAGAGAACAGCTTCGTCGACATGTCGAGCAGCGATCGCTCGAAGCTCATCTTCAAGTTCCTCCAGTTCGACAACTTCACGGCCATAAAGAAGACAGTCGGGAACGAACTGCTGAGGATAAAGGGCCAGATAAAGGAGGTGTCTGTGCTCGCCGTCCCTATACCCCCTCTGGTCGAAAAACTTGCCCAAGCTCGGGGGCGATGCGCCCGGAAAACGTCGGAGCTCGAAAATCTTAAGGTCGAGTTGACCAAGATGACGAAAAATAAGGAGATCCTGATGATCAACTTTAACATCGAGCTGTCTAAAAAAACTGCGATCCGCAGGGTGTCGGAGATCGAGAACGAGCTCGGGGCTCTGGTCGACGACATCGGATCGGTCGACGTCGCCCTGGCGGAACGGCGGCTCGCCGAGCTGTCCATTGATCTCCTTCGGTGTTCTTCGGACCCTGGCCGGCCCATGGTTTCCGAAGCGCGCCAGCTCGAAGAGGTCAAGAAGTACAAGGCCGTCGCCGGGAGGTACATCGACATGCTCGAGACCGAGACAGGCCGGGCGGCTCTGAACGAGGCCAACAAGCGGGCAGGCGAGATCCTCAGATCGATCGGCCGCGTGAACGAGCCGATGTCGGCTCGGCCAGCCGATCCGACGTTCCGGCCGGCCGGAGATCTCGCCACGTGGAACTCGGCCCATCAGAGCCGGTGCTCAATCCGCCTGGAGCAGCTCCGCGCGAAGCAGCTCGACATAGGCGGCCGGAACAGAGAACGGGTCGAAGACTCGGCCGAATCCGACCGCGAGCTCACGCGGCTCTCCAAGATGACGCTGGCGCCGCCCCCGTATGACAAGGACGAACATCTCAGACTCCGGGCTCTGGTCTCGAAAAATCGCGGCGCTTCGAAATCCCTGCCAGTGGATTCCGGACTGAATCGGCGACGCCAGAACGCGGTCGACGTGCTGGCCAGAATACTCCCGGTCCAGGAAGAGGTGGCCGCGATGACGATCGCCGAGCTCGACCGGATCGAGCCGGCGGACGTTCGCTTCGGGGAGGGGGCGAAGCAGCTCGCCAACGTCGAGCTGCTGGTCTCGACGGCCGAAGCCCTGGTTTCGAAGACCGCCCAGCAGACCATGATTCGATTTCCCTCGGAAATCATCGAAGCGAACGCACGCCGGCTCGATTCGGTCGAGATTCTCTCGGCCCGGCACGCGGAGTACGTGGCGGCCGTCGCTGCCCAGGAGACGGCGAGGGCCCTGCTCCGCCAGAGGCTCGACAACGAGATCTCGGCAGTCAAGGCCACAATGATTTCTGCGCAGGCCGTATACGACTGGGCCATGTACGACCGGCACACCAAGAGCGCCGAAATCTTGGCCAGGACCGACGCCACGATCAAATACGCCTCAATGAAAGAGAGCGTCTCGGCGATCCTGGAGGTCACCAAGATCAAAGCCGAGATCTCATCGATCGAACGCGTCGTGCGGCTCTCGAGGGAGCTCGTCGAAAGCACCAACTACCACAACAACGAGAAGATCCGGGATCAGCTGCTGGTGTCCAAGAGGGAAATAAACGCCCAGACTGCCCGGATCCTCGCGTCCGAGGCCGGGGTCCGCGAGGAGCTGAACCTCGTGGACAACACGGAGATCGAGATCGAGCGGGCAAGGAACTACACGGCCAGGCTCTCCGACCTCAAGATCCTCGAGATGCGGTGCAAGGAGTACCGGGCCCTCGTCGGGGACAAGCCCGGGAGCATCCCGTTCCAGCTTCTGCACCGGCTGACTCCGATCCTGGAGCGCTGCATGAACGACGTCCTCCACGAGTACGCCGACTTCGAGGTGAGCCTCACCGACAGCCACGACATCTACCTCGGCTCGCCCGCGCGCGCGTTCGACTCTAGGAAACCATCGGGGACCCAGCCCCGACTCCCGGAAAACATGGGAGTCTCGATCGACCTCGCGTCCGGGTACCAGAAGTTCGCCGTCGACGTGGCGTCCAGGATCGGCCTGATGGAGATCGCCGCCGTCCCTCTCCCGGACTGTCTCATCATCGACGAGGGCTTCGGCTGTCTCGACGGAGAGAACATCCAGTACGTCGGCAACTTCCTGAAGAACCTGGCGAAACGGAGGCTGCTCCTGGTGATCAGCCACGTCGAGGGGCTCCTCCCGTTCATCGACCGTCCCCTGTACGTCGAGCAGACGCCTGGCGGGACGTCGACCGTGAACAACTCGATCGAATTCCGAAGGAATTCAGACGAGGAGCCGTGTCACGTCGGCCCGGCCGACGTGACAGACAAGATCCGGGCGTACCTGGAGGACGTGCGGCCGCCCGCACTGGGCGCCGACGACGACAACTGGCAGGCGATCGTGGCCAGTTCGAAGCACGCCGACGATATCCTCCGGAAATCGGGCAGCACGTCCGACGAAATCATCGGAAATCATCGGAATTCACCGGAGGAAATCGGGGTGAAGTTCGTCTGCGACGCCTGCAAGAAGCCGTTCCTGGTCAGGAACAAGGGGAAGCACTTCGCTTCGAAGATCCACCTCAAGAACGAACGGGCGATGAAAAAACAAGCCTGATCGTGAACTCATCAACCGTTATTTTTTCGCGACCTGTCGCTCAATTGCGGATGCTGCTGAGTCGCATCTGTATGAAAATGCTGATGATTGAGAACAGGGCGTACACTATCGCCTTGACCATGCTGGGGGTGACCTTCAGGTCGTGGAGCCTGAACCCGAGAGGAGACCTCTCGCAGTGCGCGATGAATGAATCGAGCTCGACTTTGATCTTGTTGAACATGAGCACGCCCTCGGCTTCGTACTCGTTCCGCGCCGGGAACCTGTTCTTCACGTCGCAGAGGAACTCGAAGTTCTTGACCGAGGCGTTGTATATCATGGACGCGAACGCCAGGACGTAGATGACCAGGCCGAACAGGACAACGGAGACGAAAATGAACGCCATCTGGCCGACCTCTTCGACGTCCATCTGGATCGCCCTGAACGTGATCCCCACGGCCGAGACCGCGCAGACGGCTACCGACCAGAACGCGAGGCGGCCGAAGCGTCTGCTCAGACTGTCGGCCAGCGCAGACAGCCTGTGACGGTAGTTCATGATCTGGTCGAAGTCGGTGTAGTCTTTAGCCGTGTCCATGTGGAAGAATGTCGTGATGACAGTGTGAATCTGCTCGATCCTGCGATTCATCAGGATCATCGCCAGGGCGAAGACCGCGTACCACGGGAGGATCATCTGGGATATCAGGAAGGACCAGACGAATCTGTTCGCCATCATCAGGGCGACAGCCGCGTCGGAGTCGAGGTGTCTGGCGTACGTCACGAGGCCCTCCGTCACGGTCATCGCCGAGCAGATGAGGCCGACCAGCACGATGTAGGCAGCCGTCTTGTTCCCGATCTTCTTACACACCTTCGGCTCGAGGCCGTTGAGCAGCTCGACCAGGTGACCGGTCGGTCTGATCGGCGCGCACAGGGCCGTCTGGGGCGCCGGCCGGCCATGCTCATCTCCGTTCACGCTCTCGACGTCGTCGAGCTCCAGGGGGTCGAGCGCGAACCTGTCGGTCCAGCCGTTCAGGAACTTCATCGTCGGGATCCCGGCGATCCAGAATATGACCATGGTCGCGACCCAGAACGCCGCGACGTAAAACGCCATGTCGGACAGGCGGTTGTCTTTCCAGGAGCCGTCTATGTCGCTGTGGTTCTTGACCAGGTAGAAATCTGCGAAGAAATACGCGGACACGAACGCGAAGGTCACGAATCCGATGTACATGCTCCGGCCGGCCATGAACCTGACAGGACGGCCTCCGCCCGACTCCCGACCCGAGTAGAGGCCGGCCGCTTTCAGGAACCCGGAGAGGATCCCGACGTCCTCGACACGGCCGTCTGAGGCGACAAAGCGGTTGAGACACACGTGTATGGTTTTGAGCTCCGCCAACATTCGACTGCTAGTATTAACATGCGCCGTTAAAATGGGCGAGCATATATTCATTATCTGCGCACGAATTTAACTCGGGCAAAAATATGAGTATATAATACTATGGCCGAAGAAGATATCGACGTCGTAACAACCGACGTCACCCAATTTGGCGAAGAATGTCTCGAAATGTTTGATATTTTCAAGAAAGACATGAGCGGCCGGATCGAGAGTCTGAAGGGCGTTGCCACGGCGTCGGCAACGAAGGTCGGCGTGGTTTTCAACGAGCTGATCCGCATGTCGATCGAATTCGTCGAGACCGCGGCCAAGCCCTACGCGCTTCTCGGGGCCGACAAGAAACAGGTCTGCGTCTGGATCGCCAAGAAGACGGCGAGCGATCTCCTCGGGATCGACGACGAAACGGTGGACGCGGTCCACGGACTCTTCGACGTGGCCGATTGTGTCATCGACACGATCGTCGCGGCGAGCAAGGGACTCATCAACGTCAACAAGAAGTGCCGCGTTTGCTGTCGGAGGACGATCAGGCGATAAATCGACGCCTGGCCGAGTTTTTTGTGGGGCCGTGTTGTTTTAAACGGCCGTAGTATAAGACATATGAGTAATAACTTGACAATGGAATCGCACAAATTATTGTCAATACCGGTCTCGAGGATATCGGCTCTCCTCGGGCACCACAGGTTCAGCCGCGACTCGCGCCACCGCTTTCCCGGACGGTTCTCGTCTGAGCACGTCGCCGAGCTGCTCCTCAGGAGCGACAACATCTGGATCGCCGAGCGCCTCATCGCCACAGCGTACGGGCCGGATTTCCAGCTCCGCCCAGCCAACTCCGAGACTGCCAGGAACGAGAAGAGCGCTATCCGGACCCTCCTGCTTGACGAGAACTTCATGGACTTCGTCAACAGCGAGAGGATCACCCACGACGAACGGAGCAGGATGCAGAAAGCCAGCAAGACTGCCGCCGACCGGTTCAAGGTGACCGAGATCGACGGTGTCTCGATAGCGCACTTTGGTTTCGTCGAGCGGGGGAGGAAATTCGAGAGCCAGACAGTGCAGAAAATCGAGGACGTGTTTAGCGTCAGCGACAAGAAGATCGTCGACATCCACCGGGAGTACGACAGGACCTTCTCGGTATGTTTTCCGATCCCTGTTCCTGGAGAGGAACAGCACTGTTTCGACTACCGGATCTGCGGGAAGTCCGACGCCGTGTGCGACGACGGTGGGGTGCTGGAGATCAAGAACCGGATCTACGGGTTCCGCAAACTGTCGCACGAGATCGACCAGGTCTCGATCTACGCGGCCCTCGGCGGCCACAGCTACGGGATGGTCGTCCAGCAGTTCGACGGAGAGATAAGGTTCTCTCGCATGTTCACGAAGAACGAGTGCCTGCGCAGGTGGGAGACTCTGAAGCGGGAACTGGAGTCGATGGTCGGAGTCATCGGCCGGGCCATGCGATCGCGGGAGTTGGCCAGGGAGTTCGTCGACGAGGTGTTTGGGGACCTGGTCGTGCCCCGAGTTCCTCCGGTGGATTCCGATGATTTCCGAAGATTTCCTTCGGAAATCGAATCGATTCGGGGGAGCCCGCCCGAGTTCGTCTTTCGGAATTCGAGACAATGCTTCGACGACATCGCCGAAGACATCAGCATATACCTCATCGCGTCGGCCGGTCGCGCGGGCTTCGGCGTTTCCGACGGGGTCCAGTCGTGAATCAGAAAGCGAGTTTTTTGATTTTTGAATCATGCTACATTATATATCAGGTTCTCGCGTGAGATGGCAGAATACGAATACAGTGCGTCTGACCTCAGGGTACTCCGCGCAGTCGGCTTGGAGCCGATCGGGCAGGCGGC
>ERZ890953.379-NODE-379-length-26270-cov-25.928362_pt1 | contig 26270 bp, 18 predicted proteins | sample MGYA00521264_ERZ890953 | MGnify/ENA primary metagenome ERZ890953 (study PRJEB32303, sample SAMEA104408629) | aquatic metagenome | biome: Brackish water; feature: Chemocline; material: water | place: Baltic Sea | collected 2014-10-26T21:54:00 | depth 200 m ...
GATCTGTCCAGAAGCCGTTCGGAAATCCGTGTGACGGGCCGGATCACTAGCTGGGTGAACACGAACCACATCAAGAACCCCTGTGCCAGAATGGCCCCGATTATTGTAATCCCCATGACGATCAGCTGGCGTCTGATGGATGCATGGGCCGATGCCACGCTTACGCTGATATCGGTACCGCCCAGGACATCGCCTGCACTCGCTGTCTCGTGGCATTCGATGCAACTGTTCTTGGCCTTCAAAGGCTTGAGGTATCGCACTACGTGATTTTCTTTGTCTTCCTGAAGCACATCTTCCCCTGTCGCGAGGACCGTGCGCTGTTGATCGTCGAGAACCTTTCCGAGCTCCCGAAGACCATATTCCCTCTCCGTCACCACTCCGCGGAAGGACCGGGCGTCTACGATTCCCTCCTGGCTGCGGGTGTCTTCCAGGAAGCGTTCAAGACCGACCATGTCGCCGGTCTCCCCGAACGCAGACATCGCCAGCGTGATGTTGGACGTCATCACACGGGCAGAGCTTTGAGCTTCCTGTCCAGTGATCCTGGTGGTGAGCACGGAGTTGATAACCCCTCCGGTGCCTAGCACGACGAACAGGCTGCAAACCACCCACACAATGACTTTGTGACGCAGTGTCATGGCTCTCTTCCGGTTTCCTGGAACGACCGGGGAACTCTTGTTTCCAATGGTTCCTCGCTCCTTGAATCGGCCGAATTGGGGATGGGTTGAGCCAAATTCAGCACTGATCGCCGAATACAGAAACGGCCGCGGCTCCTGAGGGGCCGCGGCCGTCCGTCTATGATTCTGATTCTAGAGCTTGGCCAACGTCCTGGTGAAGAGTGTCCAGATCTTCGCCACGGACGAAACACTCACCTGTTCGTCAGGCGAATGGGCGCCTGTGATGTTCGGACCGAACGAAACGATGTCCAGATCCGGATACTTCTCGGTCAACAGACCACATTCCAGACCGGCATGGATGGCCAAAAGCTCTGCTTCCTTCTTGAATGTGGTCTTGTACATGGCCGCCGTCGTCTTGACCATCACCGACGAGGTATTGGGCAGCCAGCCCGGATAACCGCCTTCCTGGACGATCTCGCAACGGTCGAACAGCATGGCGCTGAGGGACCGATGCCGCCGCGCCAGACCCTCGAGAGCCGACGTATTCGACGACCGGCTGCAACAGACGATCCTGACCCTGCCGCCGTCCGTACTCACGACGCCAACATTGGAGCTGGTCTCTACCAGTCCGGCAATGGCCAGACTCATCGTCAATACGCCGCTGGGCAGGGAGTCGAGCATCGTCAGCGTGCGGGTCGTACAGTTGCCGCCCAAGGAATGAGTCAACTTGCAGGTTCCAACCTTGACGATGCAGCCGTCGTCCACTCCCTTCAATTCTTGGGAGATGATCCTGGCTGCTTGGGCGTCGATCAGCTTCTTGAACAGCTTGACGTCGGCCTCTGGCACGGCGACGGTCGCGGCGGCCTCGCGGGGGATCGCGTTGCGCATGCTGCCGCCGTCGATGCTCGCCAGCTTGAAGTCCACCTGCTCGCGTACGGCCAAAAGACAACGCGTGAGGATCTTGATGGCGTTGCCCCGGTTCTTGTGGATGTCCAGACCCGAGTGGCCTCCCAGCAGTCCTTGAACACTCACCTTGCGCCCGACAAGTCCCTTGCCCAGAGCCACCTTCTTGTTCTTCAAGGTGAGGATGCTGTCCTGGCCTCCGGAACAGCCGATGAAGATGGCATCGTCCTGTTCCGAGTCGAGGTTGATCATACGGCGGGCCGTAAAGAAGCCGGCCTCCACACCAGCGGCGCCGGTCAGGCCCCGCTCCTCGTCCACCGTCAGCAGACATTCCACCTTGGGGTGCTTCAAGCCCTTCTCATCGGCCAGAGCCAGACCCATCGCCACACCGATGCCGTTGTCCGCGCCGAGGGTCGTACCTTCGGCCGAGACCCAATCGCCCTTCTTCACCAGCTTAAGGGGATCTTTGGTGAAATCGTGCTTCGTTGCCGAATTCTTTTCGCAGACCATGTCCACGTGACCTTGCACGAGAACCGCGGGACGTTTTTCCATGCCCTTGGTGGCCGGGATGGTGATCAGCAGGTTGCCGACCTTGTCCTGCTTGCAACCCAGGCCCCGTTCAGCGGCCCAGGCCTTGAACATGCTCTGAACGGCGGCTTCGTTGCCTGAGCCGCGGGGAATCTCGGACATGCGGTCGAACACGGCCCACACGGACGTCGGTTTCAGCTTGGCGATGGCGCTCACTTCATTGCTCCCGGTTTGTTGGTTAACCCTCTTCCGCGCGGGCGCGGAACTCGTCGTTCACCTGAATCGAAACTTCGACGCGGCGGTTCTGTGCCCGGCCGGTCTCGGTGCCGTTGTCGGCCACCGGCACCGTCTCGCCGAAGCCGCGGGCGCGCAGGCGATTCACGGTCACGCCGTGGCCGCCCAGATAGCCGCTCACGGAATCGGCGCGGCGCTCGCTCAGTCCCATGTTGTAGTCGGCTTCGCCCTGGCTGTCGGTGTGCCCGAGGATCAGGATATCTGTCTCGGGGTACTTCACCAGGACTTCGGCCATCTGATCGAGGCGTTCCATCGAGGCAGAGCGCAGGGCCGCCGAGTCGAAGTCGAAAAGAATGGCGCTGTCGAAGGTCACGCGGACCTCATCGCCGACACGCTCGACATGGGCGCCGTCGATCTCTTCGAGTTCGGCGGCCTGGTTGTCGAGATAGTTGCCGATCAGACCGCCGACGAGGGCTCCGGCCACGCCGCCGATGGCGGCGCCTTGGGCGTCGTCGTCGCTCACGGCGGCGCCGGCCGCGGCACCGGCGGCCGCACCGATCACGGCACCACGCTGGGTCTTGCTCATGCCGCAGCCGGTCAGGATCAGGGCGAGGATCAAGGTCAGGACCGTCATGATACGCATTCTGCTCATGGGATTCCTCCGAGTGTTCTAATCGAGATCTGCACTCAGCGGCGAGGCTGAGATCTCCCAGTTACCACGTTGTGGCCGGCCCCGGGATGGGAACACAAGCCAGGAATATTTACCGTAGTGGCTCAGGCGACCGGCCAGAGACGGCAGTTGACTCTCATTCAGACACAGAACGACAAGAGAGGTCACATCGGACTGGTCGGGGTCTGTGACCGCCATCGTCACGATGTTCTTCGATAGATCGATCCTGGTGCCGTTGAGGAAAAGCATGGTCCCGGCCGTCTGGGCGCCGTCGGGCAGCCAGCGCTTCAATTCTGCCGCCTCTGGATTGACCGCAATGCGGGCTTTGCCCATGGTCGCGGCATCATAAGAGAGCATGACCGGATCGTCTGCCTCGATCCACGCAGTGGCAAATTCTCGGCCTGCGGGGGTGGCGGTCAGAAATCCGGGAGACTCCTCGCCTAGCACTTGACTCAAGGTCGGCTCGATCTCCACAGGGTGCAGGCGCCGGAACACATGGTCGCCGGGATCGATGTGAACCGCCACAGCTCCGGGAGCCTCAAAAGAGAATTCGCCCCGCAAACCTTCGAGCCGCACGACATGTTCTCGTTCTCCGGATCGTGTTTCGATCACTACAGGGATGTCGAGAACCCACGCCGGGCCCTCCTGGGTGAGAACCACGTCCACCTTGTCCCCATCGTGCTTGACGCTCTCGATGCTCAGCAGAGGAGCCCCTGTGCGATCCAGCCACTGGTCGCGCATCCAGGACAAATCGACGCCGCCGTGGTTGGAGAACGCTGCGAAGAAGTCGTCCCAAGACAACTGCTGGAAGGGATGCGATCCCCAGACGTCGCGCAATGCTGCCAAAAACGCTTCGCGTCCGATCGATCGCTCGACCATGTGGAAGACCATCATCGATTTGCCATAGCCGATGGCCCGAGTGGCGCCGCTGTGGCGGGCCTTGAATTCGCGCAGGCTCATGTCACGGTCGTCGTGGACATAGGCTGCGAAGTCCTTGAGCAGATTGCGACGGTACTCGTGGGCCGCCGCTGCCGATTCCAGCTCCTTGTAGTGGTAGTCGGCACAATAGACCGTCAGACCCTCGCACCAGTTGCCGCCGGTGTCGTCCACGAAGGCCGAGTTGCCCCACCAGTTGTGGGCGATCTCGTGGCCGAAGCTCGTGGTCGGAATGAACGGCAGCCGCAGCACCGTGCCCCCGAGCAGCGTCCACGACGGCATACCGTAGCCGGTCGGAAACCAGTTCTCGACGGTCGCGAACTTCGCGTACGGGTAAGGGCCGATCATCTCGTCGTACATCGCGAGGTAGGCGCCGGTGCGTTCCTGGTAGGTTTCGACCAGTTTCTCGTCGTCGTCGAGGAAGTAGGTGTACGAGGTCACGTCGCCGAACTGCCTCTCGGTCACTTGGTAGCGGTTGGCGATGAGGATCAGTCCGTCGGCGGGCTTGGTGGCGTCCCAGACCGTGACGAGTTCGTCGCCGACTACTTCGTGCCGCACCCGCCGCCCCTGGGTGACGGGCTCCCATTCCAAGGGTGTGTGGATCGTCAAGTGGTGGGTGGCCAAAGCGTCTGGGTGGAATGGCAACCACCCCTCTGCCGCCAGGTAAATGCCTTCTTCGGAGATCGTCGCCTGGATCTCCCGACCGACGTTTTCGCGGGAGAATGTGATGTTGTCGGTAGTCTCCAGAAATCGTGCGACGAAATCGTAACGAGTCGCAACCGAATCATCTGCTGGAGACGAGCCTCTTACGTCCACGGCATAAAGTTCTTCGGCTGGAGGGCCGGCATCAGGCATCGTCACGTCAAAACGGAAATTCCCACCCGGCTTGACGTACTCGGCGACGATCAGGGAACTGTTGCACATCAGGGAGTCGATCCCTGCAGGTACGGTAAGTACATCCGAGATGTGGATTTCGTGCTGATCGAGATCAAAATGAATCGTCACGTCGTGATGAATGACGGGCTTGTCGGCCGCACGGGCGTTCGTTGCGGCCACGAACAAGATCATGATCGTGAAAAGGGCCTTCATCCTCGCTCCTCGTTCATGTCTTAGCCGTAGTGATCATGCGTCCCGCAGGCGGACGGATGTCGGTGCGGGCTCAGTCGACCACCACGGTCACGTAGGACCGCCCCGAGAAGTAAGCACTCCCGACACGGACCAGATCCACAAGCGTCACTGCATCGTAGCGTGCGAACACGTCCATGTACCCGCCGACGTTCCCGTCCAGCTCCGCCATGGCCAGATAATAGGCCTGCGCGATGCTCGAGAGCCGCCTCATCATCAAACGTCCCTCGCGGGCGTTGCGGATCTTGTCGAGTTCTTCCTGGGTCACGGTCGCCGCATCGAAGTTCCGCACGGCGTCAACGAGGGCTTCTTCGCCTTCTGCCAAACGAGGCGTCGGCGGGTTGAGCCAGGCGGTCAGACCGGCGCGGTTGCCGTGGATTCCCACCGAAGCGCCGACGCTATAGGAAAGACCACGGGTTTCTCGCAGATCCTGCCCCAGCCGGTCAGAGAGCACGGCGGTGAGCAGCTCGAGGGCCGCAGCGTCGTCCGGAACGATCTCGAACAGGGAACCGAGGCGCAGCGACCCCATCTGGCCGCCCACCGTATCGGTCATGCGCACGTCCGCAGTGGTAACCGGGGTCGGCGACAAGCCGGGGCCGGGAGTGCCTGTGCCGGGAATCTGCTCCTCGATCAGACTCACGAGCCGCTCGTGAGGTAACGACGACACGATGGTCAGCACCAGGTTCTCAGGGGAGAATGCGCGACGATAGACACGACGCACGTCGTCGTAACTCAAGTCGGCAATCGAGGCCGGGTCACCCTCGGCGGGAAGCGCCAACGGGTGATCTCCGTAGAGGGTTTCCGCCAGCAGCACGTCGGCGCGGGCGCGGGCACTGCTGAAACGGCGTGTCAGCATCTCCTCCACGCTTTTGCGTTCGGCATCGAACTGGTCCTCTGTGAAGCCCGCGTGCTGAATCAAATCGAGGATCTGCACGAAGGCTTCGGGACCGTTGTCAGCGGTCGTCTCGAGGCGGATCCAGGAAAAACGACCGGTCGTGTAATAGTCGTCCATGGGGAAGCGCGGGTCGTCCACGAACTTCACCTGGGCGCCGAGTCCGCGCAGCTTGCGAGCCGTGCACTGCTCGTCGCAGCCGCCCACGCCCTGCAGCATCAGCCGGTGCGCCATGTCCACGGCACCGGGGTGTTCGCCGTCGATCTCGGAACGGTTGCGCGCCGCCAGGTGGGCGGCGAACAGGGGCGATGCCGGATTATACAGAGTGATCAGGGTCGCACCATTGGCCAGTTCCGAGCGCTCGATCCGCACCGCGGAGACGGCGGGGCCGCCGTCTTCAGTGACGGGTTCGATGCGAGGCTGGCACCGCACGATCAGGTGGGGACTGTCGACCAGATAGGCACCGAGTACGCGGCTTACGTCTTCGGCCTGCACTCGACGCAGGCTACCCAGATAGTTCAGGAAAAAATCGATGCCGCCCTGGGCGATGGGCTGGGCCGCCATGATGGCTAAGCTGCGCAACTGCTCCCGCTCGATCAGCGTCTCGGTCTCCTGCATGCGGACAACTTCCTGCACGTCCTGCTCGGTGATCCCCCACTCCACGGCCTGACTTAGGGCATCGAGTACGAAGTCGTGGTATTCGACAGGGTCAGCGTCGTCGCCAAGCTCAAGTTCGATCACCAGGCGTCCGAACCCTTCTGACATTTCCCACCAGGAGCCCACAGCGGGGCGCTCTTCGATGGGCAGTTGATCCACGGCCCGGGTCAGCACTCCACTCGCGGGGGCATCGAGCAGGTGGGTGAGCACCAGAAAGGGGAAGTAGTCCGGCGAGCCGAACTCCGGGGCCTCGAAGGCCATGGCCAGCACGTGCGCATCGCCAGTGCGCCGGGTCACGACGCTGGTTCGATCAATGTACGGGGCCGGTGTCAGCTCGGGACGATCCACTGAACCCGGGGGAATGCTGCCGTAATGCGTACGGAGCAGCTCGAGAATCTCGGCCCGGTCGAAGTTGCCGGCTACCGTCGTGATCATGTTGTTGGGCACGTAATGGTTCTTGTAGAACGCCCACACGTCGTCGCGATCCATGTGTTCGATCGTGCTCAGAGTACCGAGAGTCGGCATGGCCAGGCTGCTGCCGGAATAGAGCGCATCACGGACGGCTTCGGCGGACTCGTCGCCGCCCCGATCCCGCCCCTGCACGATCTCGCCCACGACAATGCCCCGCTCCTTTTCGAACTTCTCGATCGGAATGATCGACTTGAAGAGCATCTCGGCCTGCAGCTCCACGCCTTCGGCCACATGGCCGTCAGGTACGAGCATGATGTAGTTGGTGAAGAAGTCGGATGTGTGAGCGTTGTTCCAGGCGCCGATGCGGTCGGCCATGTCGTACTGCTGCTCCTGGGTCCAGCGGTCGCTGCCGTTGAACAGGAGGTGTTCGAGCATGTGGCTCATGCCGCTGGTGCGGAAATCCTCGAAGGCCGAGCCCACCTTCACCTGGGTCACGACGCTGACCATGCTCTGGGAAGGGTTCTGCATCAGCAGCACCTGAAGGCCGTTTTCCAGCCTGAGCACTTCCAGGTGGGCGGGCATGTCGTCGACTACCGGCAGTTCGGCCCCCGGATAGCTGGTTCCACCCGACCAGGCTGTCTCAGGTCCTCTGGGGGGTCTGGCGGCAACGGAATTCATCGCCGCGAAGAAGATGAGAATCGCGACGACCGCGACGGGAATGGTCATGCCTATTCGGTTCCGCATCGTTCCGAACTCCTGTGCCTCGGGTTCTTGTGGTTCAGGCTCCCGCCGCGGCTTGGGCACCGCGGATGATTCCCAGGAAGTCGTCGGCCTTCAGGCTCGCGCCGCCGACCAGGCCGCCGTCGATGTCCTCCATGGAGAACAGTTCCTCGGCATTGTCCGGCTTGACGCTGCCACCGTACAGGATCCGCATCCGGTCGGCCACCCCCGGCCCAAGCAGACCGGCGGTGATTTCCCGCGAGAGGGCGTGGATCTCCTGGGCCTGGTCGGGCGTCGCCGTTTCGCCGGTGCCGATGGCCCAGACGGGTTCGTAGGCCAGCACCAAGGTGTCGGCCTTGGCCCGGGTCAGTCTTGGCAGAACGCCCTCGAGGTGGGCGCGGACCACGTCGGCGGCGCGGCCGGCCTTCCGGTCCTCGAGCTGCTCGCCGTAACAGAACACGGCGATCAGGCCCGCATCATGAACCTGCTCGATCTTGGCGACGAAGTCGTCGTCGGATTCCCGCTGGTCGGTGCGACGCTCTGAGTGAGCCACGATCACATGGCTGCAGCCGACCTCGGCCAACATCGATGCGGCCACTTCTCCGGTATGGGCGCCGGCGGCATCGTTGGCGCAGGTCTGGGCGCCGCAGTGGACGACCGAATCCTCGAGCACGTCGGCCACTGCGGGAATCGACACGAAGGGCGGACACACCAGCACTTCGCCGCGCAGGTCCATGCCCAGCACGCCCATGCTGATCTTCCGGGCCAGCGTCACGGCCTCGGCGGGTCCCATGTTCAGCTTCCAGTTTCCGGCGGCGAGGTATCGTCGCATATCCAACCTCCTGGAGACGGACGGCAGTCCGTCCTTGATCATCATTCGTAAGTCGTCAGTCGTCGAGGCGCGGCAGGAACGCCAACAGCAGGCGCGCCATACGGTCGCGGACCATCATCCCCACTTCCACGACGTCCCCGTGGGACAGTTCGGGCTGTCCGACCTCCCGGGCAGGATTGGTGATGCAGGACAGGCCCGCCACCTTCACGCCCAACACGTGCAACAGCGCCACCTCCGGCGCCGTGGACATGCCCACCGAGTCGCAACCGGCCCGGCGGAGCATGCCGATCTCGGCCTTCGTCTCGTAGGCCGGCCCCCACATGCTGCCGTACACGCCGACATGGAGGGGTACATCGGTCGCCGCGCCGGCCTCGCGCATCAGTTGCGCCAGATCGGGGTCGTAAAGCCGGTAGGGCCGACCGGCGCGGCCGGTCTCGGCCTCCGGCGCCAGAAGTCCCCGCAAGGGGTCGTCGAAATGCATGTCGAGGTGGTCACGGATCACCATCAGGTCGCCCGGCACGAAGTGCAGATTCAGACCACCGGCGGCGTTGGTGATGACGGCCGTGGTCACGTCCAGACCCGCCAGTACGGCGGTCGGCAGCAACAGCTCGTCAAGAGGCAGGCCTTCGTAGGGATGCAGACGACCCTGCATGACCAGCACGCTACGGCCGCCGGCGAGGCCCGCCACGAGTCGGCCCTTGTGCTCGGCCACCGAGGTGGTGGTGAAGCCCGGAATTTCGCCATAGTCCACCGACTCGACGTCGTCCAAAGCGTCCACGAAATTGCCGAGACCACTGCCCAGAACCAGACCCGTCGGCGCTGTGAAGCCACGACCACGCAGCCAATCGGCGGCGGCGGCCACGCGATCGCGCCAGTCGGGGCGCAGGATGTCGAGGCGTCCGCTCACGCGATCTCCAGTTCGTCGAGCCCGTTCATGTCGCGAAGCTCGCTGAAGCGCGCTGCCACCTCGGACGTCAAAACCGATTTGACCTGCTGGGTCAGGAACGAACTCTTGAATCCGTTGAGCAGCAGGGTTTCGACTTCGAGCAGGCTGAGATCGAAAGTGTCGACGGCCAGCCGCAATTCGCGGAATTGGTCGGTCCGGGCGAACAGCGTATTGTCGGTGTTCAACGTCACCCGCAGCCCCATGTCCATGTAGTGGCGCAGAGGGTGATCCGCAGCCGTGGGCACGACGCCTGTCACCACGTTGCTGCTCAAGCAGAGCTCCAGGGGCACCCGTCGGTCGTTGACCCACTGCAGGAGATCCGGATCCTCTCCCAGGCGAGTGCCGTGGCCGATGCGGTTGGCGCCGCAGTAGTGCAGAGCCTGATGGATGGACTCCGGCCCGAAACCCTCTCCGGCGTGGATGGTCGAGCCGAGGTTGTGGTTCATGATGTGGTAGAAGGCCTGACGGTGGTACTTGGCCGGGTAGTCGCGTTCGGTGCCCGCCAGGTCGAAGGCCACCACGCCCCGCCCCTGCCAGCGCACGGCCAGTTCGGCCAGGCGCAGGGACTGCTCGGGGCCGATGGTCCGCAAGCCGGTGATGATGACGCCGGAACGGACTCCCGTAGCTTGCCTCGCTTCCTCCAAACCACTCAGGACGGCCGCCACCGTATCGTCGAGAGACAGACCGGCGGCCTGGTGGCGCAGAGGACAGAACCGCACCTCTAGATACCACACGCCGCAAACGTACGCGTCTTCGACGGCCTCGCGAGCCGTTTGCTTCAAGGCGTCGTGGGACTGCATGACGGCGGTGGTGTGATCAAAGAAGCCAGTGAAGTGTTCGTGACAACTGGCCCGATCGACCGGGAAGTAACGGGCCTGGGTGGCCCGCGCCGACGCAGGCACGTCCATGCCCACGGCCGTCGCCAGCTCCATGAAGGTCCCGATACGCAGGGATCCATCCAGATGGAAGAGCAGGTCGGTCTTGGGCAGTGCTCTGAGCATTTCGTCGGAAATGCGCGTTCCCCTCAGCTGGTCACTGCGTCGAAACGCCTCGTGGCTCAAGCCGAACCTCCCTGCGCCTTGGCGACTTCGCGTGCGATTTTCGCCTCGTGGGTTGTGCGTACCAGCGTCAGCAGTTCGGCCTGGGCCGCCTCGTCGTCGCGGAGGTTGATCTGTTCCGTATCGATGATCCGCACAGGACAGATCTCCGAGGCCCGCGGAATCCAGTCTTCGTAAGCCTCGTGCAACGAGGCGATGAAGTCGCGGGGGATGCTCTTCTCGATGTCCCGTCCGCGCTGCCCGATGCGCGCGATGGCCGTGTCCGGCTCGCAGCGCAGATAGAGGATCAGGTCGGGCGGCCTCAGGAACGAGATCATGTTGTGGAAGACCTCGCGGTAGTTCTCATAGTCGCGGGTGTCCATGGCGCCCATGCGGTGCAGCACCGGGGCGAAGATCTCCACGTCCTCGTAGATCGTGCGGTCCTGCACGGCCGAGAACCCGTGGTCGATGATGTCCTTCTGCACCTCGAAACGCTTCGAGAGGAAGTAGATCTGCAGGTGGAAAGCCCAGCGGGGCATGTCCCTGTAGTAGTCCTCGAGATACGGATTGTTGTCGACGGGTTCGTAGTAGGTGGGCCAACCGAGGGCGTCGCCCATCATGGCGCAGACGGTTGACTTACCGACGCCGATGTTGCCGGAGATGGAGAGGTAGAACGGTGTCTTGTCGGAGTTCGCGGACACGGTCACGGCGGCTCCTAGGGTTGGTCCGGGGGCGGTTCCGAGTGGACGGCGAGATAGTGATCGTACGAAATGAACTTGTACACGGCACCCGTGTCGCCGGAGACCACGAAGACGAAAGCCCCGTAGTTGGTCGTCGTGCTGTTGATCAGATGATCGATCACGCCCACACTCACAGGTGCAGGCGTCAGTTCGGTGTTACCGAATTGAAGTTGGTAGGCCCCGTTCTCATCGAAAATCTGAACGCGGGAATTCCCGGAGTCCGCAACGTAGAGCCAGCCCTGACCGTCGCCGGCTACTGCGACCGGGGCGTCGAAAGCGCCTTCGACATCGCTTGCTCCACCCACCCAGTCCGCCTCGTTGCATTCGGGAGCGTCACCGAGAACGAAGTCCGCCTCAACGGGCGGCACGCACGTGGCGGCGGCGATGAGGATGACCGTACCGCGCCAGGGATCGGAATCGTCTGGGGCGGGAGTCACGTCGGTCTGGTCCGGGGCGGGATCGAAACGGTGGACCCAGTTGCGCATGGGATCGGTCTCGCACACGTACATCTTGGATTCGTTGTCTACGAACATACCTGCCGGCTGATGGACCGACCTCGTGCTGAGACCTCCGTCGCGACAGAGGATGCCCACGGGCACCGCCGTACCTCCCTCGTACCAAGCGTACCTGTGGACGACGGCCGAGTCGGGATCGGCTATGTAGACATAAGTGATGGCGCCCGGCGAAGCCTCGTCGACTCCCGCGGCGCAAGCCGCAAGATGATTTGCCGACTGGACATCGGGCAGCTCCGCCGCGCCGAGTGGAGCGAAGTCCCTCGACGACCAGGCGCTCAGTCGACCGGCACCGGCCTCCCAGACGAAGATGATGTCGTCGCCTTCGTCGGTACAGACGGCAACCGGATCATCCAGGCCATCCAGCCGTTCTATCTCGTCGTATTGGAGGTTGCGCTTGGTCAGGCTCTGGTCGTCGCCGACGACGTAGAGCACATTGTTGGCCACCGCCAGCTGTCGCGCACCGGCGTCCAGGAATTCTCCGTAGTCCAGATAGGCGCTCACCGAGAACAAACCTACTGCTTCCGGAATGGCGATCTTTTCACCGCACCCGGCAAGCAGCCCGAGCACGATGATCGCCACTGCGATAGCAATCATGATTCTTCGACGGTTCATCGCACCCTCCTGATCAACGGCGACACGTCCACCGAGAACATGTGGATGGTGCCGAAAGCACCCATGTCCCGTACGGCGTAGTCCATCCGCAGCCGCCAATGATCACGTTCCGCCCCCACGCCGAAACCGGCTGAGAAACCGCCTTCATCGCGGTTGGTCTCCTTGCCCATCCGGAGGAACAGGAGTCCGTCGAGATCCAGCTCGCCGCCGAGACGGAAGCTCTCGCTGTAGTCCGTAGGGTGATGGAAGTCTGCGCTGGTTTCCAGGCGCACCTTGTCGCTCAAGCCCCATGTATAGCAGGTGCCGAAGGAACCCGAAGTCGGAGCCGAAAAACTCTGGAAATCCCGGATTTCACTGTAGTCGCCGTCGATGGGCGGCGGGGTGCCTCCCGGCTTCAAATCCGGCCCGAAGTTACGCACGGCGAACCCGACACGAAGATCGCCCAGCCCCACATAGTACAGAACGCCCAGGTCCATCAGCGGGGCTCTGATTTCGAATTCGTCGAGGTTCTCCTGGTAATACTTGGCGGTGACCCCGATAGAGAACCGATCGGTCATGGCGCGGGCGACGGTCAGTCCGAGCACGTACATGTCGGCCCTGAAGGTCGTGCCCGTTCCTTCCTGGTACAGCTCCGTGGTCCGGGGAATATCTCCGGAGCGGAGCATTCCTGCGGTCAGCCCGAATCCATAATTCTGATGGCGCCAATGGTAGGCCGCGTGTTCGACGCCGATGCCCGCCGCGTATTCGGTATGGCCGAAGAACATGTTTCTTCGTCCAACTGTCCTGAGCGTCGCCGCCGGGTTCCAGAACAGGCTGGCGCCGTCGGTGGAGCTGGCCACGGCGGCCTGCCCCAGACCAGCGGCCCTCGCGCCGGCGGGAAGTCTCAGGAACTGGGCGCCGGCAGTACCGACGTTTTCCTCACCATAGAGATCGAGAATGCCTTGAGCCCTGGCTTCGGCCAGACCAAGGATCAACGTGCCGGCCAGGACCAGCAGCAGCACCACCATCGCGCGGGGAACGGAATTCTTGGGGCCTACCATGAGAAGCTCACCCCCATCAGCATCGTCAAGGGATCCTCGGTATAGCTGGGGTTGACCACGTCCAACACGTATTCGGACGAATCAGTCGTCAGGACCGGCCCTTCTTCGCCGTACCAGTCGCCGTACGTGTCTTCCCATTCGGGATTGAGATCGCCGGCCTGGTAGCCCTCGCCGGTGAAGGGGTTGACCCGGCGATAATTCTTGTGGTTGAGGATGTTCCTGCCCTCGAAGAAGAAGGTCACCCGCTTCCTCTTGCCCAAGTCCCAGTACTTGTTGAAGCGGACGTTCATGGAGCTCTTGTAACTTCCTGTCGCCGAGTAGAAATCATTGCTGACGTAGGCGTTGGGAATTGGGTCCTCGGGATTCACATTGGCCCGCGGCCGGTATCGCTGACCCGCCTCGGCCCGGTACAGCATGTTCACGCTCCAATTCGACGGCGTGGTCCAGCCGAGCAGCACGGGGCGGTCATCGTCGAACACGGAGAAGTCCAGACTCAGCGACGCCTGCCACGGCTTGTCCCACAACAACGGAGACCGCGCCAAACCACCGACGTTGATGAGCTGCTGGGCACCCTGGTTGTATACCGCTGCTAGATAGGCCTGGTCCGCGTTGCTGTTGGTTCCCGTGCTCCTGGCCAGTTCCAGGCTCAGAGAGCCGCTCAGCCACCGGGTCGTGCGCTTGATGACACTGAGCTCTACGCCGAGGCTGCGCGCCGAGTCGCCGTTGAAGTAGCGGACCGGCTCGATGGGAACCGAGCCCACATCGTTCGGGTCCGGCGTCTGCTCCGCGCCGATGTTGACCGTATTCATCTGCACCGACTTGGCGTAGCCGTAGATGTCTCGGTTGAAGAATGTCAGCCCCAAACTCCATAGACTCGGAAATTCGTGCTGAAAGCCCGTCTCGTATTCGACCGTGACCTTGGGATCGAGGTTCGGATTACCGAGGAGCTGCACCTTCGAGGCCGCCTGCGCCTGGAGTTGCGGATAGACATACGCGTAACGCGGCCACTGCGAGAAGTGCCCGTAGTTGAAGAAGAATTTATCCTTGTCGGTGACCGGGAAACTCAATCCCAGCCGCGGCGAGACCCGCAACTTCCAGCTGCGCGTGGCGAACTCAACGGTGTCCTGGTAGAACTCCTCGCGCATCTCCGGCGTGATGAACAGATATTCCGAATTGTGATCCATCACCATCTCGACCTCGCGGCCTGGCGCCCAGGAGTCCAGGCGTACGCCGGCGTTCACCACAAGACCTGCATAGTTGATGGTGTCCTGCACGTACGCCGCTCCCACAAGCGGGTGCACGCGGAAGATGTCTTCCTTCTCGCCCAGCTTGCCCGCCGGCGGACGTCCGAGGGATGTCTGCAGGTCGACCAGCTGCATTTCCGTGAACGAGAGCTCGAGTCCGGTCTTGAGCTGGTTGGTGCGGTCGGCGACCCAGGAATAGCTGGTCTTGAGGGTGTAGGACTCGGAATAGTGATCGTGCCAGCGGTCGGCATGGTGTGAGTTCATGGCATCGGGATCTTCGGATGTCACCTGTCCACGCAACGGATACTCGGTGAAATCATCCCGGCCGTTCACGTTGGCATGCATGCGGCTGAAGTTTCGGCCGAGGCTGAATTCGAAAAAGTCGTTGTCGCTCACGACCCAGCGATAATAGAGCTGACTGAGGATGCTCTCGTTCGTGAAGACGAGATAGTTGTTCATATTGAAGAGAAAGCTGTTGTTGTACCCCTCGCCCGGCAACCTGAAGCCCTGGCTGATCGCGAACTGACGGCTGGAGGTGATGTTGATCTTGTGGCTGGGATTGATGTGCCAGGTCCACTTGGCCAGGCCGTTCCAGTCGTTCTGCTGGCGCGGCGAGGTCCACGGGTCGGTGTACATGGGCGATGCGAGGCGGTCCGTGCGCGAGAAAATGGGCAGGTACCCGTCACGGATGTCCATCGAGGCGCTCAAGAGCAGGTACTGCTTGCCCGGCAGGCCGAGTCCGAGAGCGTCGAGGGCGCCGCTCAGCGGATCGGGACCCGACATCGACGCCTTGACGATGTCGATGTTCTGCGGATCACCATAATCATCGAGATCGCGCCAGTGGGGAACCTCCTGGACGTCGCGACGATCGCCCAGCGCCATGGTGACCGGCGCCCCGAGGAAGGCGGCCGCGGTACCGAACAAGGAACCACGGCCCAGCCAATAGTCCCTCTTCCAGCTCATCTTGCCGCTCCAGTGGTCGTTCCCCTCTTTGGTGGACACGTTCACCACGCCCGACACCGCCTGGCCGTATTCGGCGTTGAAGCCACCGGTGAGCACTTCGATCTCGTTGATGATCGAGGGATCGATGGCGTACCCGTAACCGCCGCCGGCGAGGGGATCGTTCACACTGATGCCGTCGATGATGAACTGGGTATCGTCGGCGCGGCCTCCGCGGATGTGGATCTCGTTGTCCTGAAGGGTGACGCCCGGCTGGTGGGCGATCATCTGGACCAGGTTGTCCAGGGGCATGGCGTCCATCTGTTCCGATGTGAGGTGATGGGCGCTGCCGGTGCGTTCGACCTCGATCAGCCGTCGCTGGGCCTCCACGAGGATCGGATCCACATAGATGGCCTGAACTTCGAGCCGGAACTCGATCTCGGCGATCTCACCCGGACCGACGGTGATCGTCTCCGATCCCACGCCGTAGGAAATGTAGGAAGCGTTGACCGTGTACGTTCCCGGCCGCAGGCCGTTGAGATAGAAATCACCCTGCTTCAAAGTGATGGTGCCGATGCGCGTGCCGGTCAGATAGACGTTGGTGTAGGCCAGGGGCTCGCCGGTCTCGTCGTCGAGAACGCGCCCCTTGATCATGGCCGGCGGTTCGCCGGGCCGGCCGACCGTACGGTCGGTGCCCTGCAGGCTGTCGATGGGATCGGCGACGGCGGCTGCGGCCAGGGCCGTCAGCAACATCACTCCCGACAGCAGACGAAGGAGCTTGGTCATGGCAGCTCCACCCCCAGTTCTTCACCGAGCAGGTAGCGGAGTTCGCGCACGACATCGTCCATTCTCATGTATTCCAACTGCAGGGTCAGGGTCACTGCCGAGGCGACAGCTGATTCGGCCCGAACCGGCGTGCGGATTCCCACCAAGGGCTCGTATGGGGGGCGCGGATTATATCGATGGTACTCAAGCCTGTAGACAGGTTCGCCCCAGGCCATGGGCAGCAGACCCACCGACCCTCCCACCGACGCCGTCGGCCGCAGCGCGACGATATCCCAGGGATTGTCGGGGTCGTCCCAGGTCCAGGCTTCGTGGTCGTACTTCCGGACCGTCTTGCTGATCGGAATGAAGAAGGAAGGCGGTGAAGGCGTAGTGTTCACGCCCAACCCTGTCTGGATGAAGCCCGGTGGAACCAGTCCCCCGCCCCCGATCAGCGATTTCGAGGCCAGCAGCAGTTTGCCGGGCGTCTGCTCGGGATCTACTGGCTGGAGATAGTCGAGCACGTGGCTGGCAGTCTGGGCCAACGTTGCGGAGGGGGACGAACCGGTGTACCAGAAGACGCATTCGAACTGGCGCAACGTCTCGGCGAAGACCCAACGACGGTCCGTGCTGCCGCTTTCCAGGTTGTAGAGAGACCACTGCCCGAGCCCGAAGATGGTATCCATGGCCGCGTAGTACGAGGCCGTGTCGTAACTGCCGCCGAAGTCGTCCACGAGCAGTACGGGGCTGAGTACCGGCAGGACGTCCCACTCCCAGGTGAACGTGGTCACGGCGTCGGCTTCGTCGCCGACCTTGACGAAGAGAGTCCTGGCTCCGGCCGGCGCGTCACCGTGGAACTCGACATCGAACAGGCCCTCGTTCTGGCTCGCGATGAGCTTGCGGACCGGCCTCACCGCCGGATCGGCTTCGGGATCGTCTTCGTCGACCGGCGAGAGCAGCGTGTCAGCCGTGTCGAGGTAATAGACCACCGAATCGTCCATCGTGACGTTGCCGTCGAGATCCATGGCGAAGAAACGGAAGTTGGCCGAGGAATAACTCCAGAAGAGAGTGTCGTAGTCGGCCACGAAGTTGATGACCGGCGGGAAGTTCCTCAAAGGAATGTACTGACTCACCGTATCGCTCACGGCACCGCGGTCGTCGCGGCAGGCCACCCGGATCAGGGCCTGGGCCAGACCCTCGTCGTCTGTGGTGAAGGTCATGGTCGTGTCCGAGCCGGTGGTCGTCGCCCAGGGCGCCGACACTCCCGATTCCATCTCGACGGACACGTAGAACTCCTCGACGAACCCGTCCACGTCGCTGCCGCTCCAACTGAAGGTGCGGCTGTAGTAGCTGGTGGGGTTCAGTTCGATGCCTTCGGGCGCACCGATGAAGATCCGTGCCGTCGGCGGCTGATTCGGCAGGCTATCTGGGTCGAACGGGGCATTGGTGCAGCCGAAAAAGGCTACGACCACAGCCAGAGCGGCCGCCAGGGCGGGGCCGAACGTTACCATACGATCATAGCGTCGATGGCTCACTTGATGATCACCAGCTTTCCGCGCTGGATGTCGCCGCTGGACAGGTCTTCAACCACGAAGATGTAGAGCCCCGACGAGATCGCTCGGGGTGCGTTGCTGAGAATGTCCCAGGCTTCCATGCCCTGGAACGGATCGTCGTGGCTCAGTGTCTTGACCAGGTCTCCGGCTAGGTTGAACACCTTGATGGTGCAACGTTCGGGCAGGTTGGTGAACCATATCTTGCGGCCCGTCTCGATCTCGCCCAATCGGTCGTCGAAGTGGGAACCGGCCCGATAGGGATTCGGAAAGACCCCCACGCCGGGTCCGTCCGCCGAACTCGAAGGACCGGGCCCCGGATACAGGAGCATGGCGTTTTCGTTGAAGCCGCTCTGGAATTCGGGTAGGCCGGAATCGAGGTCGGGGGCCGAGAACGAAACGATCGAGTACCAGTAGGGGAACCCGTCGAGCAGGGCGTCGTCAACGAAACGGCGGTTGCCGTCGGCGTCGAGGGGCGGCAGGCCGGTATCGAATCCCACGCCGTCGATCTTGTCGAACTGGGCTACGAGCGTGGCCTGTTCGTAAGGGGTCGCCGTGAAGGTCGTCCCCTGGAAGCGGTACACTCTGTAGCCTTGGAAATCGTTCTTGGCCGAAACCTGACTGATGTGATGTTCGGGCGAACGGTCGGGATGATCGTTGGGAAGAACGTAGGTTTCACCGGTGTCATCGACGCCGAGGGAGTCGCCCGGGGTCCAGACCAGCTCGATGGTGTTGTCGTCGTAACGGGCCGAAAGTCTGGGAGAAGGCGGCCCGCCTGGAATGGTGAATCCATCGTCGTAGGCGAGCTGGGCCACCTTCGAATTTTCGAGCAGCGAGAGGGAATCGGCGCCGCAGACGATCGCGAAGGTCACATGCAGGGTGTCGTCGGCGGCCAGGTAGGGAAAGGGGCCGGTCGAGAGCAGACCCATCCAGTCAGATGGAACACTGAAGTGGGGTTCCTGAGTATCCGGTGGATCCACATCGAAATCACCGTTCGAAAGAACCTGATACTTACCTGGCTGCAGTTCCTGCTCCCCCTCCGGCAGATACCAATCGTCGAGATCCGGCACGTCTCGGAAACGCCAACTGTTGTAGGACGCCGTCGGCATCGGCTCGCCCGACTCCTCGTCGATGCCTGATTCTGGCGCGGGCGTGGCCCCCAGCAGACGTGTGCCGATCCAGGACGTGGCCATGCTGTCGTCGCCGTCGTCGTCGTGCTCCCACATCATCCAGATGTCGTCGTCGCCCTCTACGTCGCCAGGCCGCCAGCCGCCGTTGACATCGTCGTAGTAGTTCCAGCCGGCGCCGACATGCCCGGGATAAGGGTTGGTGATCTGAGTGTTGCCGACGGTCGTATCGTTCCAATAGCCCACGTAGACGTCCTGCAGCTCGCTGCCCGACACGTTGATGATGTGGTAGTCGAGGATCACGAAATCGTCGGCGTAGGGACTGTTCCAGCTCAAAGCACGGAGGATCACCTTCAACCCGAGAGGAGTGTGGTTGATGATCTCCACAACGTCGGTATCGTTGAATGAGCACTCGATGTGTTCAGTCGCCAGCGCATCTGGATGATAGTTATTGCTGTTCTGGAGATTGGACCACTCGCGGACGCGGTCGATGGTGTTGACGAACTCCCGGACCTCGTCGCCGGCCTGGAGGTTCGAGACATCCTGGGCACCCACGGACACATGAACCGTCCCGCTGATCGTACGTGCGCCGACCCAGATGCCGCCCATGAACAGGTGTTCGACGTTGGAGTGGAGCGGATATTCCCCGGAAGGTTGGCTCGGGTCGGTGAAACCGTTGCCCACATAGCCCAGATTCGTGATGGCCACACCGATGATGCCGGCATCGGCGACCATATGCGTGCGGGGAATTTCCGGTTCGCCGTCCTTCGTCGCTGGCTCCGCACCCATCATCACGACCGGCAGGAGCAGCACGAAACAAAGTCCGGATAACATCCATGGACTCTTAAAGAAACAGCGACGCAAACTCCGCCTCCAGGGTGCAGAAACTCCGTCCCCTCGCTCCTCCATGACCGGGGGAAGGACGTTGTGTGCGATCGTTCCGTGACGGACGAAAGTAGCCTGCAACGGGGTCGCCTGTCAACGCGCAAACGGGTCGGAATTCCGAGCTTCCCATGAAAAAACAATGAGTTACATGCGCCGAGGACTTGACCACACCCCCACGACCAACCAACATCCCCGCATGAGCACCGACCACGTCCACACCCTGGTGACCGCCCTCACCATCGAGGCTCCGTTCTGGCGTCTCGCCGAGGCTTGCCCCGGGCCCTGGTACGCCCTGCTCGACAGCGCCCTGCCCGGACCCAGGCTGGGACGCTGGTCGTTCCTGCTGGCCGACGTGGATCTGGTGGCCGAAGCCCGGGCAGCCGATTCCGAGCCCGGCCTGAATACCCGTCGCCGCGAGCAAGACGGAACGTGGTCCACAGCTCATCGGAAAGGCGACCCATATTCCTTGGTCCGCGCCCTCCGCGCCGAGCGCGGTCGGGCCCACCTCACATCCGAGATCCCCTTCCTCTGCGGCGCCGTCGGCTGGTTCGGTCACGGTGCCGGTCGTTTCGCCGAAGATCTCCCCGAATCCCTCCCCGACCGCGATGGCTTGCCGGACCTGCGCCTGATGTTCGGCGATGTCGTGGCTGCACACCGCCCCGACGACGGCCTCACCTGGCTCGCGACCACCGGCCGCGGGCCCGGCCCTGACGCCGCCCGCCGCGCCGCCGAGGACCTGCGCGACCTCTGGCGCCCCCGATTCGAAGGCTACACACCGCCACACCTGACGGCAGTGCCTGCGGACCCCGCTCCCGTGGCCGTCCGCGCCGACCTCTCCCCCGACGCCTACGCCGCCGCCGTCGCCGCCATCCAACAGGACATCCTCGCGGGCCGCGTCTTCGAAGTGAACATGACTCAGACCCTCGAGATCGACCTCAAGGCCGACCCTTGGACACTCTACCGGGTGTTGCGCGAGACCAACCCCGCGCCCTTCGCCGCTTTCCTGCGCACACCCGACGCCGCTGTGGTTTCCTCTTCCCCTGAGCGCTACTTGGCCCTCGACCGCGAAGGCTGCGCCGAAAGTCGCCCGATCAAAGGCACCCGTCCCCGTGGCGCCGACTCCGAAGCCGACACCCGACTCCGCGCCGAACTCGAAGCTTCCGCCAAAGACCGCGCCGAAAACGTGATGATCGTCGATCTCGTACGCAACGACCTCGGCCGCGTCTGCGACACCGGCAGCGTGCGTGTGCCGGAACTGTGCGCCGTGGAGGGCTACGCCACCGTCTGGCAGATGGTCTCGACCGTCACAGGCCGGCTGCGCAACGGCTTCGACGCCCTCGACCTTGTGCGCGCCTGCCACCCGCCGGGCAGCATGACCGGCGCTCCGAAGATCGAAGCGCTGAAGGTGATCGACGAGCGGGAGACCTGTCGGCGAGGCGTCTACGCAGGGGGGATCGGCTATCTGGACGACGGCGGTGCGATGGACCTGCACGTGGTCATCCGCACCGCGGTGGTTCAGAACGGGGCCTGCCGTATCGGAGTCGGGGGCGCCGTCACTTCGGACAGCGCCCCCATGGACGAATACCTGGAATCTCAAACGAAGGCCGCCGCCCTGATCAGGGCCGTCGGCCTCGCCGAAGTTATTTCACGGAGTAACAGATAACCTCCATCGGCTCCGCTTCTTCTTCGCCCTCTTCAGCCGCCCCGCCGCCCTGCAGCGCCGTCACGGCGTCCATGAAGCCCGTCACCACAACAACACGGCCGTCGCGGGTGAACATCAGGGCGTCCTGCTCGCCGTTGCCGTCGCACTTGATCTTGACCTGACGGTCGTAATGGCCTTCCGCATCGAAGACATCGTAGATGTTCATGACACCTTCGGGCAGATCACGGATACCGTGGTTGGTCAGCACCCAGAGCTCGTTGTCGGGACTCACGAACAGCGAGTTCACGGCCTCGGCGAACTCTGAGACTTTCGTCTCCACGGGAATGCCTCCGAACTGACGCTTCAGGTTCTCCATCGCCTTGTCGACCAGATCATTCTCCTCGTCGGTCCGCACCCAGCGCTCGTATTCGCGTTCGATGATGCGGTCGAGAGTTCCGTCCGGTTTCCAGACGTGGATCTCGTAGTCGTCGCGGCTGGGCGCAGCGTAGATGCGGCCGTCCGGACCGGTGTCCCACTTGCGGTAGTGGACGAAATACTCCACTGCTTCGTCCCAAGTGAAGTTGCCGCTGGCGAATTCCCACTCTCGGGATTTCTCAAGGAATGTGGCCGTCTTGTTGCCATCGGCGTCGAAGGCCGACAGGAACGCGGTTCTGGTTTGACCTGTCTGGGCCTCGTTGGGCCGGATCATTTCGCCGCAACCCACGAGCTGATCTCCCGACGAATTGATGTCTCGCATCAACAGAAAACCGCCGGCTGCTGGTCCGCCGCCGGGCACGAGATTGCCCATGGGCGAATCGTCGAGGCTCACCTTGACGACTTTGCCGGGGAAACTCTGCATCAGACCCAGGGATCCGTCGGGCATGAAGCACATGTCCGCGGGGATGTTCACTTCGCCCGGACCCTCGCCCGGACGGCTCAGGGTGCCGGTCATGGCGCCGTCGGCGTCGAAGACCATCACCTGGGAGAGCTGGGTGTCGAGAAGATACAGATTGCCGTCGGTGTCCGACTCGACTTGAGTGACGACGCCGAAGAACACCTCTTCGTCATCGGCGCCGCCGGCGCGCCATTGCTCGACCATTTCCAGGTCCTTCACACCCTGGGCTGGCTCGGCACCGTTCTTCACGTGGGTCGTACCGTCCACGCTCACGAATTCACCGCCGGAAGCGGCGACGGCCGTCAGCAGCAGGACCGTCATCAACAGAAGCTTACGCATTACGATCTCCCTTCGACGTTGGCATCCAGGAGACAGACCGAGCAGGCGGCATGGTCGGCCTCCAGAACGCGGAAACTGCGGGCGACCAGCCATGAGCCGACCGCGAGGATGAACAGGGTTGAGATCCACAACAGGAACGCTCCTGCGGGCAATGTCGACGTCAGTTGACGCAGACCGGACGCCGCGGCGGCCTCGAACCGATCAGGATCGAACCAGCCCAGGATCGGCGACATAAAGGACAGAATGTGAAGCAGAAGAAGCACCCCCATCAGGGACCAGAGTACGGTCTTGCGCCTGCGGATGGTGTGGCGGGCGCGGCATACGTTCAAGAACGCCGCGAGCGGCAAGAGCCACAGGATTCCAAGCAAACCCAGGACCGCGGGGAGCATCGGGGTCGTCATCCGATTCTTGAGATCGGGATGATCGGCCGCGAAGGTCAAGGCGCCGCCGCGAGCAGCGACCTCCCCGTCCGCGTTCACGACGAAATATTGCTCGGCGAGTTCCACCGGGTCGAAGTTTTTTCCATGGAGAGCCTCCGCCGCACGGGCCAACTGCCAGCCGGCATACTGCCGGGACGCTCCCCGCGGCACCGTATAGGGCTTCCAGAGCATGGGCCCGCCACCGGCCTCGTCCATGCCGAAGACCGGAACCGTCATCATCTCATGGGACTCGCCCCAGGGAGCCGTCACGATCTGCCGATCTCCTGCAGACTCCAACTCGAACAGGCCCAGGGGAACAAGCAGACCGTAGCGCTCCGCTTCGTCCACGAACAGGATCTGCTCTCCCTCGGGTCGTGTCGATGAAGACCAGACCGCTCCGCCGAGATACCCGGCCAGCAGTATGACCACATAAGGCATGAGCATCAAGGTTAGCAGCCTGTTTCTGCCGAAAGGCAGCGAATCCACGGCACGGAGTCCAGCCATGGGAAAGGCGCTGCCGGCCAGCAGGACATAAGCCGTCATCGGCAGGAACAGCAGACGCATTTCGGTCTCGGGCATCATGCGCTGAGCGCCGCCCCCGATCAGCAGGCCGAACAGCAGGACCATCGGAAACATGAACAAAGCCATCATGATGCCGCGCGGCGCCGAACGGTAAATGAGGGCTCCGATGCGGAGATTCATGCTCCATCGCCAACGGGCCGAGACGATATCCGCCGAATCCGAGCCAGCTTGAATCTCAGATGCCGAAACTCTCACCGACCAGGCGCGAGGTATCTTGGCAACACTCCGCGCTCCAAGACCGACGGTCACCACGACCAGCGTCATCAACGCAAGCAACGGCCTGTGCAGAGCGGCAACGGCGATTGTGACGATCACCACACTTGCGACAACATCGACCCAGCCCGGCACGTGGATCAGGCGAAACTCTGGTCGTCGCCCGTGGGACCAGACCGCCAGCGGAATCAGCCCCGCTCCACCCAGGAGGCAGGCCGTCATAATCTCCATGGGGTCGTGGGGCCATGTTCCGCCGATCATCCGCACCAAGCCGAACATCAACCAGATCACCGCCACCATCACGAACCAGACAAGCAGGCTGGAAGCCGTCAGTGCCAGCAGGTGACGGCGCCAAAGGTCGCGGGGAGTAATCGGCAGCGCGAGCTCCCAACCTATCGCTCGGCCTCGCCAGCCCAACAGCAGCAGATGCACGGCGGGACCCAACCAGACCGTGGCTGTGACCCAGGGAAGCGCATCGCCGCCGCCGCGGATGAAACGGAGACCCAGAATGCCCAGAACCAGGTTGGCCAAGACAAGCGCCACGGCGATGGGCCGGCCCAGATCCCTCATCAGGGGATGCCAGCGCAAAGGCACACCGTTCACGACCGACCTCCGACGAGTTCGATGAACATCTCCTCAAGCCCCACGCTCAAGCACTGTACATTCGGGTCTTCCAGGTCCTGAACTAGCTGGGCCCGGCATGCTTCGGACTCGCATTCGAAAACGGCGCGGAACGTCCCATCCCGTTCGCGGACGCTCAAGCAACCCGGCAGGGCCAGCAACTTGTTGTGCAGATCGGTCCCCCGAACGGGAACGAGAGCCAAACAGTACCCCTCGCGCACATCGTCCACGGCGCTGTCGATCCAGAGCTGACCATCGTGGACCATCACCAGACGGCTCGCCATGCGTTCCACATCGGCCATGTGATGGGAGGAAAACAGGATGGTCGATCCCGTGTCGCTCAAGTGCCGGATCGAAGTCTCGAGGAACTCGCGCCTGGCCGCCGGATCGAGTCCGCCGGCTGGTTCATCGAGGATCAACAAATCCGGTCGATGCGAGATCGCGCAGAGCAGGGCAACCTGCCGGGCCTGACCCTTGCTCAGTTTGGCGATCTTCGCACCGGCCGGAAGTTCGAAGCGGGAGCACAGTTCTCCCGCAACTTCGTCATCCCAGTTCGGGTACAGCGAACGGTGCAGTGTGAGAATATCACGCACACTCATGTACGAAGGTAGCTCCTGGAGTTCGGACACGTAACCGATCCGACGCCGCACACCGACAAGATCGCCCCTCGGATCTTCGCCAAGTACGCGGACGGTACCCGACTGCGGAGCCAGCATGCCCATGGCGATCCTGATCAAGGTCGTCTTGCCGGCGCCGTTGCGTCCCAACAGGCCGATCACCTCACCGGACTCCACCGACAGGCTCACCCCCTCCAGAACGGGTTGTCCACCTTCGTAGGCCATGGTGATGTCATGGAATTCCAGAACCTTCATGACGGATCCTCCTCGCGGCCGTGGTCGGGGGGCGACTCATTCAGGAGATCGCGAAATACGCTGAGAGCGTCGTCCGCAGAAATATCGAGCCGGCGACTCAGTGTAGAGGCATCGAGCAGACTTTCCCTCAGTCGCTCCAGACGCCCGATTTCTAGTTGTTCGTTTGTCTGCACCCGAACGACCAGGGGCCTGCCGGGTCTCCGTTCGAGAAGTTGTTCTGCTTCGAGGTATCCGTAGGCTTTGCTCACTGTCATGGGATTCACTCCCAGGATTACGGCCAGGGCGCGGATGGACGGCAGTTCGTCGCCGGCGGTCAGGGAGCCGGTGGAGACATGAAGCCTCACCTGCTCCATGAGCTGGCGGTAATAGGGAACTCCGCTTTGTGGATCCAGGAAGAAGAGCATCATGTCCTTCGTGGTCCGGGGCCCGGCATCCGTAACTCGGCTTCAAGGTGGACTGCCTTACTGCATTAGTCAAGCAATGCAGTTCTACGGTTCCGTGGTGGGGTTGTTCCATCCAGATCGCAAAAAAAACGGGAGCCCGCAGGCTCCCGTCGATGGACCGATTTGAGACAGAATCAGCGGTATTGACCCTTCATCTCACCAAAGCTCTTGTTTTCGTTACCGACGTCGCAGGCCGTATTCGCGGCACCAGGAGTATCGAATAGGCACAGGTCGAAGGAACCGATCACCCAGCCACCGCCACAGACCAATGCATGGCCGGGAACGAAGGTACCGTCCGGGCCCACTTCGTTGGCGCCGTAGTACA
>ERZ890953.380-NODE-380-length-26146-cov-7.804377_pt1 | contig 26146 bp, 20 predicted proteins | sample MGYA00521264_ERZ890953 | MGnify/ENA primary metagenome ERZ890953 (study PRJEB32303, sample SAMEA104408629) | aquatic metagenome | biome: Brackish water; feature: Chemocline; material: water | place: Baltic Sea | collected 2014-10-26T21:54:00 | depth 200 m ...
CGCGGCATCAACGTCACCCGCAACTTCAAGGACCGCGGCATCCGCGTCTGGGGCGCTCGCACCCTGGCCACGAAGTCCGATCCCTCCTGGAAGTACATCAACGTGCGCCGGCTCTTCATCATGGTCGAACAGTCCATCATGCTGGGCAGCCAGTGGTCCGTCTTCGAGCCCAACGACCAGACCCTCTGGAAGAAGCTCACCCGCGACGTCCGTGCCTACCTGCTGCGCGTCTGGCGCTCCGGTGCGCTCTTCGGGCAGACGGCCGAAGAGGCCTTCTACGTGAAGTGCGACGACGAGACGAATCCGCGCTATCTTATTGACGCCGGTCAAGTGAACGTGCAGGTTGGTATCTGCCCGGTCAAGCCGGCCGAGTTCGTGGTCTTCAGCATCGGTCAGTGGGACGGTGGCGGCCTCATCGAGGAATAGCCCCACTCACCGTTTACCCCCCCCCGCCGGAACGCAAGCCATCGCGCTTCGGTAACTAAGCAAGGAGACTCAACAACATGCCTACGGAAGAACTGTACGGCGGATTCATGTTCCTTCTGGAAATCCAGGGGATCATCGGCGACACCCGTGTCATCGTCGGCGGCTTCAAGTCGGTGTCGGGCATGGACTCGGAGACGGAGATCATCGAGTTCAAGCAGGGCAACGACATGGTCGTCCGCAAGAAGCCGGGCCGCACCACCTACGCGAACATCGTCCTCGAGCGCGGCTACACCGCGACCGACGACCTCTGGCAGTGGCGCAAGAACATCGAGGACGGCAAGATCGATCGCCGCTCGGGTTCCATCATCATCCTCGACAACGACGGCCAGACCGAGGTCGCTCGCTACAACTTCTACGAAGGCTGGCCCTGCAAGTGGTACGTGCCTGACATGGATGCCGACAAGTCGTCCATGGCCATCGAGAAGGTCGAGATCGCAGTCGAGAAGATCGAGCGCGCCTAATGGAGCTCAAGACCGAGTACGAATTCGTCCTCCCGAGGGGCTACGTCGATAAAGACGGTAATGTCCATCGGGAGGGCGTGATGCGCCTGGCGACCGCCCGCGACGAGATCGTTCCCCTGAACGATCTGCGGGTCCAGCGCAACCGGGCGTACTTGATCATTGTCCTTCTGGCCAACGTCATCACCAAGCTCGGTGACCTCCCTGAGGTCCACACGGGCATCATCGAGAACCTGTTCGCAGGAGATCTCCGGTTCCTGGAAGAGATGTACAACCGCATCAACGAGGATGAAGCGGTCGTACGCGTGACATGCCCCGAGTGCGGCGCCGTCTTCGAGAGGGAGTTCGGCCGCCTGGGGGAATCGTAAGCTACCCCTTGAAGAACATCTTCGAGGAGGTAGCGTTCGTCGCATACCACTTCCACTGGGACCGAGATCACATCCTGGACATGCCGCATAAAGAACGGCATGCATGGGTGAAAGAGATCTCCTCGATCAACGAAAAGATCAACGCCTCGCGCTGAATGCCCCCCCCTGGCGCTTGCCAGGGGGGACTTCGGCGGCTCGGGAATACGATGCGGCCAGGAATTACGGTCCAGCACGTCACCATGCCCAGAAGAAGGGCTGGAGTGGTGCGCTGCGACATCACGGGGCTGTTGGGCCTCGTGATGCGGGACCAATGGCCCGATGGCGCTTCGTCCGGCGACTTCCTCGAGCTGGTGCTCGACCGGGCCATCGACTTCTGGGAGCATCCTCAACGCTTCCTGTTCTCCTCCGCCACCAGCCGGGCGGTGGGAGCATTCTTCGAGAACGGCGGGCAGCGCATGCACCTGTTCGCCATCTGCATCGAGGGCGCCGAAGACCTCACGGTCGAGGCGTCGCTGCACGGCGTGCTCACCTCGGTGATGCAGCGCCTGCGCGTCGAGGAGGACATCTCCATCCTCATCGTGCCCGACGCAGCCTATCTGCCCTGCAGCGTGGACCAGCTGGGCCGCGTGTCCTGCCAGGCCGAGATGCTCTGGGACACCTTGCTGGTGCACTGCGCCGAGATGGGCAACCGCTTCCTCATCATGGACAGCCCCCGTGGGCTGCACGGCGACCCGCTGATCGGGCTGGCCCAGCGCTACGCCAAGCGCTCCGCCTCCACGCGCAGCTTCGGCGCTCTGTACTACCCCTGGGTGCGCAGGAACGACCTGCTCTACCCGCCCTCAGGTGCGGTGGCCGGGGTCTTCGCCCGCACCGAGCGCGCGCACACCCCTTTCGGCGTGGTCTGGCCGCCGGCGAACGTGCCGGTCCGTGGCGTAGCCTCCCTCGAGGTCGATCTCGACTGGAGGGAGACAGGCGTGCTGTCGGACGCCCACATCAACCCACTCATCATCCAGGCCGGCCGCGGCGTGGTGATCTGGGGCGCCCGCACCCTGAGCTACGATCCCACCTGGGAGCACATCAACAGCCGCCGGGTGGTGTCCATGGTCTCGGAGCAGCTCCGGCGGGACAACGAGTGGGCGGTCTTCGAGAACAACGACCCCAAGATCTGGGCGGTCCTCGAGCGCAACGCCAAGGTCAGGCTGGAAGAGTTCTGGCGGGCAGGGCTCATCACCAGCGACGCCCCGAAGGGGGACTACCTGGTGCAGTGCGACCTCGAGACAAACCCGCCAACCGAGAGAGAAAACGGTACACTGAACGTGCGCGTCCAGCTTCGCCCTATCGGCATGACAGAGCACATCACCATCGATCTCCGGCTCGGTGAGAGCGGAGCGTAGGAGGTTTCCATGGCAGAGACCAAGTACAAAGGCCGGCAGGACGCCAGCACCAAGGTGCTGCAGGATCCCGAAGGCAACATGATCTTCGCCCTCGAGGTCAATGGCACGGAGGTTGCCAACTTCGTCGAGTGCAGCGGCCTGAAGTCCAGCACCGAGGTCTTCGAGATCCAGGAGGGCGGGCTCAACGAGTTCGTCCACAAGATCCCAGGGCAGACCCGCTGGGAGAACATCGTGCTGCGGCACGGGGTCACCGGCGACACCACCCTGCAGCAGTGGCGGGAAGAGGTGACCGAGGACAAGTTCGCCTTGCGCCGCGATGGAGCCATCGTGGTCAAGCGGCTCAACGGCATGGAGGTGCGGCGCTACACGTTCAAGCGGGCTTGGCCTGTGGCGTGGGAAGGCCCGGCCTTCAACGCCAACGGTGCCGATCTGGCGATCGACATGTTCGAGATCGCCCACCACGGCATCGAAGTCACCATCACCACCTACGGCGACTAGCAGGCAGGAGTGGTCATGGCCCTCGTCCGTCAGGTTCCCGGAGAGCGTTTGGTCGCGCGCATGAGCTTGCGCTTGGCCCATTCTTCGGGTCTGGCTGCCGGTGGGGGTCTTGCTCAGCGTCTGGCACAGCGCGCGGCGCTGCGGGCTGGCGCCCAGCCGGCGCTCGTGGCGCGGCTGGATCGCTGGGAGCACTCCCCCATGGTCGCCTGGGCTGGCGTGCTGATGGGTGAGAGCGCGCCGCGCCCCTTCGCCTTCTCTGGCATCCCTCAGCCAGTGCTGGCCATGTCCCTCGAGCCGTCGCTGGCCTCCGACTCGGCCGAGCCCCAGCGTGCGCGCACGCCCCGCAGGGCAGCGCCCCGGGCTGCCCGTGCCCCCCTGGTCGTTCCCGGCACCCAGGCGGTCGCCTCCAGCGCCCAGGCGGTGTCTCCCTCGGCCCCTCGGCCCAGCCGCCAGGCTCCCGTGGGCGCCGGCGTGCTCCAGCGTTCCAGCGCCAGGGTGCAGGCGCGGCCGCAGGCTTCGCCGCTGCGCTCGGCTTGGGCTCGGCGCCTCATGGCCCCCGCGGCCGTGCTCAGCACCTCTTCGGCTTCCGAGGGCCTCGCGGATCCATCCGCCCCCCAGAGCCAACGCCCTCAGCCGGGGCTCGGGCCACGGCGTTCGACGGCGCCTCGGGCTGTGCCTCGCTCGCCCATGGGCTCATCCCCTCGCCGCCAGCTTGCCCAGGCCGACACCTCTCCCCCGCAGCCTGTTCCGGGCGTGCGAGCCCAGCCGCGCACCCGGGATGCCAGCTCGTCCAGCCCTCCGTACCCACCGCGCACAGCGTCCGTCGCGGGGCCCGCGGCGGTGCTCGACCCGCCGTTCGCCGCCCCCCCCACGGCCCTCGACCACCTCGACCAGCGCCAGACTCGGCCTGTTGGTGTGGTGGCGGCGCGCCTCGCCGCGCCCGCTCAGCAGGCTCATCCGGCCGCGCGGGGCTTCGAGGCCGTGCGCCCCGAAGCTGCCCCGCTGGCCCCGGACTTCACAGGCGAACAGGCCCCGCCAGCTCCGCTGCTGCACCACCCCGCTCGCTCCATGCTCCATGCCTTGGCCCGCGCCGGCTCCCCACAGGAGGCTGCCCGTGTGGTGGTGGAGCGCGCCGCCGAGATCCGCGCCACCAGGGATCTGCCCGCGCCGCTGGCCGATGTGGTCCAGCAGATCCAGCAGCAGGTCCAGCTGGCGGCCCGCAAGGCCTCCCTCGTCGCCCCCTCCGGGCGGGTGGCCGCTCAGACCAAGAGCCGCCAGCACGGCGAGTCCTCTCTGCCCAGTGCGGCGATGCGCCTGACCCGCGGCACCAGCGGCTCGGGCTCGGGCTCCGGAGAGGTGGTCAGCCTGGCCACCATGCGCCTGCTCCGGCGCTTGCAGCAATTGGTCCACATCGCCGAGACCGATCGGCGCCTGCTCGAGGCCCAGCGCCGTGTGCGCATGGCCGAAGACTCCGCCCACGCGCGGGCCGAAGCGGCCTCCGCCCCGGGTGCCGACGCTGCTGGCGATGCCCAGCCCGTCGATCTCGATACTCTCGGCCGGGAAGTCCTGGCCGCCGTCACCGACAAGCTCGCTACCCGCAACGACCGACGCCTGGAGGACCCTGATGTCCCAATCGACGTCTTCTAATCCGACCAAAGCCGCCTTCGTCATCCTCGAGGGCGACTATGCGAACGAGACGTTCACGGTTCAGTACAACCCCAAGGAGTTCAAGGTCGACAAGAAGGTCTCCTGGAAGGAGGTGGACGAGCAGGGCAAAGATCCCTCGCCCCTCGAGTTCCAGAAGGGCAGCCCGCGCACCATCACCATGGAGCTGATGTTCGACACCACCAACGAGGAGACCGAGACCGACGTCTTCTCCACTTGGGTCGAGCAGCTGCTGGCCATGACCAACGCGGACAGCACCCCCGCCACCGGTGAGGCCACCGACCGCGGCAAGGAGCGCCCCACCACGGTGCGCTTCGAGTGGGGGACCTTCGAGCTCACCGGGGTGATCGAGTCCATCACCACGTCCTACACGCTCTTCGCGGCCAGCGGCACGCCCTTGCGGGCCAAGTGCCAGGTCAAGATGAAGGAGTGGGACCCCGACGCCTTCCTGTACGCCGACATGGGCGGCGGACGCTGGGAGGGCAACGAGATCAAGCTGGTCGAGACCAAGGCGGGGCAGCTCCCGGCCGATCTCGCCAACCAGAACAACACCACCACCCAGCAGATCTGCGATGACAACAACATCGAGGATCCCACGCAGCCCTTCGAGGGTGGCGAGGAAGTGGTGGTGCGGCCTGGCTACCAGGGGCATGGTCCTCGCGGGCAGCGCCCTGATCAAGACGACGGCTACGGGCTGGACGACTTCATGGAAGACCTGGGCGATGCGAAGGACGCCTATGAAGAGGATGACCAGCGCGGGCTGCTCGACATCATCGTCGACGCCGCCAACCAAGCCGCCGACGAGTACCTGTAGGCAGGAGGCCCCATGTCTTCCCAGAGCAGCGGGTCGTCTCGCTCCAGCGTGCCGTCCTATGAGATCACCGTTGGTGAGAGCCACACCTTCCAGCAGCCTCAGAACGATGGGGTCCTCTCCATCGTCATCGAGGACCATGTGGACATGGTGTCCATCCTCACCATCCGCCTCGGCGGCACCGAAGGCCAGCCCGCGTGGGACTTCAACATCGGTGACGAGGTCGAGGCGCTGATCGGCGACAGCGGCGCGCTGCTCTTCAAGGGGCAGATCACGGCGCTCGAGCCTTCCTTCACCATGGACGGCGGATCTTCCCTCACCATCCGGGCGTTGGACCACACCCACATCCTCGGGCGCGGCCGCAAGACCCGCTACTGGGAAGACGTGCTGGACTCCGACATCGTCTCCGAGGTCGGTGCCGAGTGCGGGCTGTCTCTGGATGTAGAGTCCACCGACGGGTCGATGCCCTACGTGCTCCAGCGCAATGAGAGCAATATCGCCTTCCTCAAGCGCCTGGCCGCCCGCAACAACTACTACCTGCGGGTCAACGGCGACACCCTCGAGTTCAAGAGCAACCAGTACACTGGGACCGAGAATCAGGTGGCGCTGGGCAGCAACCTGCGCTCGCTGCGGGTGACCTACAACAGCATCGATCAGGTCAGCGAAGTGGTGGTGCGGGGCTGGGACATCGCCAGCAAGGAAGAAGTCGTGGGCACCTGCGCCGTGGGCGACATCACCCAGATCGGTGCCGGCGAGATCGGTGGCACCTTGGCCGAGACCGCATTTGGCGCCACCACCGCCTACATCACCGACGTCCCAGTCAGCACTCAGGATCAGGCCACGGCCATCGCCACGGCCGAGATGGAACGGCTCGCGCGCCAGTTCGCTCGCGGCACCGGCACCATCCAGGGCAACGACCAAGTGCGCGCTGGGACGCTGGTTGCGCTGGATGGATTGAACACGCCATTCAACGGTAGCTACTTCGTGCTGGCCTCCAGGCACATCATCAGCCCGCGCACGGGGTACACCACCGAGTTCACCTTCTGCTCCAACAGCTTCGGTAGCTCCAGCTAGCTGGTGTAGAATTCCGGTCCCCTTCTGACAGGACCGTGAGGCAGCCGCATGACCATCCGCAAGGAGTTCCTGGGGCGTGGGTGGGCGTTCCCATTCCACTTCGACCCGGCCCGTGGCGGTGTCGCTACATCCGAGTACGAAGAGAACATTCGCCAGAGCATCACCTTGATCCTGGGCACCAAGCCCGGCGAGAGACCGATGCTCCCAGAGTTCGGCTGTCGGATACACCAGTACCTCTTCGCCCCGAACACCCGCGCCACCGGCAACATGATCGCCCACCACGTCGAGAAAGCTCTGAAGCGCTGGGAGCCGCGCATCGATGTGGAGAGCGTCAAGGCCCAGACGGGCCAGCAGGGTGAGGTCCGGGTCGAGGTCGACTTCCGGATCATCTCCACCAACAGCCGCCAGAACCTGGTTCACGTGCTCACGAACAAGAGTGGACGCTGATGCCCATCCGACCCCCCAATCTCGATGACCGCCGCTACGCCGATCTGGTGGCAGAAGCCCGGGCGCTGATCCCTCAGTATTGCCCCGAGTGGACCAACCTCAACGACGCGGACCCTGGCATCACCCTGGTCCAGCTCTTCGCGTGGATGACGGAGATGATCGTCTTCCGGCTCAACCGCGTGCCGGACAAGACCTATATTCACTTCCTCAACTTCATCGGCGAGGAGCGCCGCTCGGCGCTGCCGTCGGTGGCGCCGATCACCTACACGCTCAAGGCCGATCAGCCCACGGTGGAGCTGCCCCCCTTCAGCCGCTGCGCCACGCGCCAGCGTGAAGAGACCCCGGCGCTGGACTTCCTCACCTCCCAGCAGCTCACGGTGCACGGCTGCTCAGTGGATCGGGTGGTGGCCGTCAAGGGCGGCCGCCGGCCGCTGGTGCGAGAGCTTCCCTTCCACCGCCTGGCCGACAGCCCCTCGGCGTTGGTGTTCGGCATGGGCCGCGGCGTCCAGATCTTCGACATGGACCCGGTGGAGTTCGGCCCGGACTCCTACACCCCCCAGCAGTTCCTCTACCTGCAGCACGACGACTTCAGGCTGATGAACATGAACCCCGAGGAAGAAGAGCGCCCCGTGGGCCGCTTGGGCGTGTGCCGCAGCACCTCCGGGTCCGACGGCCTCAGCATCGTCAGCTTCTTCGACTGGGAGTACCCCAGCGCCGAGGGCTGGAAGCCCGTGTCGGTCGACACCGAACCCGACGAGGTCCTGGGTATGCCCGTCCAGGTGCTGCTCACCGCCATGCCCGGCATCAAGGAGCTCGAGGGCTTCGAGGTCCCTGGCGAGGCACTGGCCTTCCCCGAGACCGTCGCGGGCGAGAAGTGGTGGGTCCGTGGCCGCCTGGCCTACGAGCGCTGGCTGGCTGGCCGCATGAACGAGGACCTCGAGGTCTTCTGGAAGGACGATCGTGGCGGCGCCGAGCGCCCCTTGAACAACTGGGAGGTCCGCGCCGCGGGTCGCACCCTGCTGTTCTCGCTGCCCGACCTGCCGCCGATTCGCGGTGGCTGGAACGTGCGCTTCGCGCTGGTGGACCGGGGGCTGCCCGCGGGCCGCAACGGCTACCTGCCAGCCTACCGCTGGTCCTATCGCCGGGGAGAGACCTGGGAGTCCATCCCCGACGAGCAGGTCCGCATGGGCGGCACCACCGTCATCCTCACCGGCCCCCTGTCCGACATGGCCAACGACGGCTTCAACCTGCGAGCCGAGCGCATCGAGACCGTGTTCCTGCGCGGCCTGTGCCCCGACCTGGACGTGGACCTCGAGTGGAAGCGCCCGGTCGAGGTCGACATGTACAACGGCGACGATCCTCGCCGGGTCGAGCGCCTGCTGCCCGACGAGTCGCCCTGGTCTCCGTTCCAGATCAACGCGGCCCTGCCGCCCACCATCGGGCGCAAGTGGTACATCGGCTCGGATCTGTTCGAGAACCGCGCCCAGAAGCCGGTGCTCGTGGAGTTCGAGCTGGCCTTCGAGTGCAACGGCGAGCCGGTGGAGGAGCCCGTCAGCGACTACCTGATGCAGCTGACCTACCGCGCCGGCGACAACTGGCGTGTGGTCTGGTCCAAGAAGAAGGAGTTCGCGGGCTTCACCTTCTCCACCCTCGACGAGGAGGGCGCCAAGAAGCCTGGCAAGCGGCGTGTTCGGCTGGTCATCGACCCCAAGACTCAGCTCAAGGGGCTGGCCCGCCACGACGTGGGCGGTCGCGAGACCACCTGGCTGCGGCTCGAGCTGGTCAAGTCCAACCTCACCAAGGAAGACAAGGAAAAGAACCGTCACCCCGTGGTGCCCCGCATCTACGCGGTGCGGCTGGGTGCCGACAAGACCCTGGGCGATGGCACCTACGAGCAGCCCATGCCCGGCCCCAAGTCGGCCCAGCTCGACCACCGCACCCACAACCGACGGCTCACGCGGGTGATCACCCGGTCGGCCCGCCGGCTGTCCGAGTTCCACCCGTTCTTCCCGTTCATGGATCTCGACGACGAGAACCTGGCCCTGTACCTGCGCTTCGACAAGCCGCTTCCCAGGGCGCTGCGCCATGCCGTCCACTTCCGCTGCCGGGGCGAGAGCTTCCTGCCCCAGGGCACCCGGGTGGACTGGGAAGTGCTCGAGAAGAAGAAGCACGGCAAGACCGCGTGGCAGCGCATCGCGTCGTCCTCCACCGCGGACGAAGAGAGCCTCACTACGGTCTACGACTTCACCCGCACGGGTCAGCTCAGCTTCGAGTTCCCCGACCCCCCCGCGGTCCCAGACGATGGCTTCTGGCTGCGGGCGCGCTTCGACCTGCCTGCGGATCTGCCCGTCGACAGCTTCCCGGCCTTCCCGCCGGTCACCCACCTGCTGCTCAATACGGTGGACGCCATCAACCTGGCGTCGGTCAAGCGCGAGCGCTTCAGCGGCTACGGGGTGCCCAACCAGGTCGTGCGGCTGCGTCGCAAGCCCATCTTCGTGCATCACGGCGACGGCGAGCGCAAGCTCTTCCCCCGCCCCGAGCTCTTCCCCGACATCCGGGTCCAGGTGGATCGTGGTCGCGGTCGTCTCGAGAGCTGGGCCCCGGCTCGGGAGGGCAACCTCCTGACCGCCGGCAAGGACGACCGGGTGTTCGTGGTCGATCCTGTGGAAGGCACCTTGACCTTCGGCAACGGCGTGCGCGGGCGCATGCTCCCCGTGGGCGCCAACAACGTCATCGTCGATGTCTACCACACCATCCCCGGCGCCGTGGGCAACGTGGCGGCGGGAGCGGTTCGGGTGTGCGAGGGGCTGGCCGATCGGGTCAAGGTGGTCAACCTGCTGCCCGCTGTGGGTGGCCGTGACGCAGAGTCCATCGAGGAGATCGTGCGCCGCGCCCCCAGCCTGCTCACCAGCCGCAACCGGGCGGTCACCCGCTCGGACTTCGAGATCATCGCCCAGGAGTCCTCGGGCGAGGTGGCCCGCGCGGCTTGCTCCGGCGACATGGCCCCCGACGGCAGCGTCGAGGTGGTGATCCTGCCCCAGCGGCGCGAGGGCGAGGAGATCCCCGATCCCTTCCTGGCGGTGGGCCTGCGGGATCACGTGCAGCTCTACCTGGCGCGTCGCTGCCTGATCAACGTCAAGCCCTTGGTCAGGCTGGCGACCTTCCGACCCATCGACGTCTCCCTCAAGGTGCGCCTGCGCCCCAACGCCAACCTGCTGGTGGTGCGCGAGAAGGCCACGGCCTGGGTCAAGCGCTTCCTCGATCCCTACCGGGGCGGCCTGGACCGCGACGGCTGGCCCTTCCGCGGCACCCTGTACGCCCAGGACCTGGCGCGCCTGGTCTCGGACATTCCCGAGATCCGGCATGTCTCAGGGGTGCAGCTGTACGACGTGAGCGATCCTGCGGCCCGTCGCAAGGGTCCGGGCTGGGAGCTGGGTCAGGGCACAGAGGTCCTGCAGCAGGTCAGCCACGATCTGTTCTGGGCCCGGCGCATCCGGATCCTGGGTGAGGAAATCGGCGCATGAGCACCGAGCTGGCCACACGGGAGCTGGGGGTCATCTCCCAGGTTCCCGGCGACTTGAAGTACATCGAGGACGTGGTGCGGGTGAGCTTCCCCATCCACGCAGCCCGGGCTTACCTGCGTCGGCACATGGGCAACGTGGTGCGCTTCCGCCTGGTGGAAGCCAGGAGGAGCGAGCGGGTTGGGCATGTGCGCCTGGCCGAGATCATGCCCACGGGCGGCGGCGAGCCCATGGCGGTGCGGGCCAAGCGGGTCCTGCCCGATGGCACTCCCGCCACCCTCTACACCCCAGACGATCTGGTCATGCTCGAGCCCGAGCTGGTGGTGGCGCCGGGGCAGCGGCCCTTCTCCATCACGCCTCACGACGAGGTGATCCTGCACGTGCCGGTTCGGGGCTACACCAGGTACCTGCCCGCCATCTTCCAGGGCGCTTCGCCTACCACGCGCCGGGACATCATCCCCGCCGACGAGGTCAGCCAGCGGCGCTGGGGCGCCAAGGACCAGACCATCACCACGGACGTCAGCGCCGAAAACGCCGACACCTTCCGCCGCTTCCTGTTCATCTTCCAGCACCTGATGACCACGGTGGTCGAGAAGGTCGAGCAGCTGCCTTCGCTCACCGACCCCATCAACGCCGATCCTCGCTTCCTGCCCTGGATCGCCAGCTGGGTGAACTTCGAGTTCGACGCCTCTCTGGCCATCCACGAGCAGCGTGAGTTGGTCCGCCGCGCCATCCGGCTGTACCGCATGCGCGGCACCGTCGAGGGCGTCGAGGAGATGGTCCGCGTGCTGACATCGGCGCCGGTCAAGCTCCTCGAGTGTGAGAAGCCGCCCCCGGTCGTGCTGGGCGGCTGCTACCTGGCGGGTGGTCCCACCCTGCCCGATCGTTACCTGGCCGCAGAGCCCCCCGCCCACTTCCTCTACCCGCGAAACCGCCCGGTCACCCGCTACTTCGTGCTCCTGCTCGAGTCCCGCAGCCGCTTCGAGCGCCGCTTCGGCGAGCGCGCCACCGACGTGCTGCGGCGAATCTCCCGCATCGTGTCCACCGAGAAGCCGGCCCACGTGCAGTTCACCATTCGCTTCGAAGACGAAGACTAGGACCCACCATGGCCAATGAAGAGTACCTCAGTCGCTTGATCCCCTTCGAGGGCCTCTGCCTCACCGCCACGGACCTGCTCGACGAGCAGACCTACAACCGGAAGACCCTGGCGCGGCACAACCTCTACCTGCACGGCCACGGCATCGTCCAGGGCCTGCAGGTCGAGCTGCAGCAACGCAAGAAGCAGTACGTGGCCATCATCCAGGCCGGCTTTGGCATCACGCGGCTGGGCCAAGGCGTGCAGCTCGCCGAGGCCTCGGCGGTGCCCCTCGAGGTGCCCAAGCAGGACGGCGAGTACATGCTGTGGCTCTTCCATGTGGAGAGCCCCGACGACAAGGCCCTGCGCCCGGTCTTCGACACCGCCGAGGAGAAGCCCGCCCGGGTGATCGAGCGCTCCGCCCCGCGCCTGCATCCGGTGGAAGACGACCAGCAGGACGCCGTCGCCCTGTGCCGCATCAACGTGCGCTTGGGCCGCATGGTGCAGGTGCAGCTGCCGGTGCCCCGCGCCGGTCGCCAGTCCCGCGCCGCCGAGAGCTACCTCAAGCCGCGCGTGGTGGAGTACATCCGGCTCAACAAGAAGATCATGCAGTCCCTGTACCGCACGGCGCTGGTCAAGGAGCTGGGCCTGGACACCTTGGGCTTCTACTCCGCCCTGGTGGGCTCCGAGCTGATGCTCATCGAGGAAGGCACCCCCGATCGGGTGCTGTACCGGGCGGCCGGGCTGCTCATCAATCACGGCCACGACTTCTTCAACCCGCTGCCCAAGACCACCGCCCGCATCGAGAAGTACAAGGACTTCATCCGCCAGGTCAACGCGGCCGTGCCCGCGGCGGATCAGGCCGACGAGGTCTGGCTCAAGTGGTTCGAGAAGTTCGAGCGCCTGCTGCAGCCCCTCGGCCGCATCGTGGATGAGCTCGAGGCCACTGTCGAGGCCCAGCGCTAGCGCTGGAGTCAGGGCTCATGGAACAGGCTCAGGCGCAGACAGTCCAGCTCCGGGTTCAGGTGGTGGACATGAAGTCCTTCACCCTCGATCTGGTGGTGCCGACCTACCTGCCGGCTCGGGACCTCACGGCCCGCATCGCGCGGGACGCGGGGCTCGAGTCCCACTGGTCCGACGGGCGCCGGCGGCTGTACTGGCTGCGCGCGCGTGGCCGCCTGCTCACGGACGACGAGAGCCTGGGTGCTCTGGGCGTGGTCCCTGGCGAGCTGGTCTACCTGCTGCCCGAGCCTCCCGCGGGCTCCGGCATCCACGAGCAGCGCCCCGACTACCCCGAGACCCACAGCTACCCCGGCGCCGGCATCCCCACCTTGCTGGGCTCCATCGCCGTGGTCTGTGCGTGGAGTGTGGCCTGGGGCGTGGCGCTGTCCTACTCCCGCAGCCTGGCCGTGGTCTTGCTGCCTGGGCTGGCCCTGGGCTTCCTGGCCACATCCCTGGCGCGCCACGCCTGGGGAGGCCGCGGGGGTCGGGTGCGGGTGGCCGTCACCGGCCTGCTGCTGTTTGTCTTTGTGGCCCTGCTGGCCGTGGTGGGGCCGGTGTTCTTCGCGGGCCTCGAGCTCACCGAGCTGCTGCTCGCGGGCCTGCCGGGCGTGTTCGCCGGCATGGTGGGCGTGCTGGTGGGCTGGCTGGCCTGGTGGGGCCCGGTGGAGCCGCTGCCCAAGCTGTCCGAAGAGGAAGCCGCGGTGCAGGAGTCCCAGGCCGTGGCCACGGTCCAGTGCGCTGTCTGCGGCTTGCCCGTGGGCCCCGAGGTGCGCCAGGAGTGCCCCCACCGCTGCGGGCGCTGGTTCCACTCGGGCTGCTACGAGGCGCGCATGTCGGTATACCGGGGCGATCCAGGCATCTGCGGGATCTGCAACCAGCCGGTGCAGTAGGGCTGAGCTGGGGGCGCGAACGGAACGGCGCCCCATGGCCGCTCGCCAACGGAAGCCACGACCTGGAACTCCGCTGTTCCCTCTGGGGTGGGCCTTGTGGCGGGGCTACCCCTCGGGGCTGGGGTCCAGCATGGTGGGCTACTCCCGAGCCCAGTACCGCTCGCGGATCCGCTGGCAGTACGGGCCCAGGCGGGAGTCGGTGACCCGGGCCTTCAGCTCGGGGCTGCAGGGGCCGTAGGCCATGCTGGCCAGGACGCTGTAGACCGAGGCGTCCGCGGTGCTGGGCTGGGAGCCCAGCAGATAGCTGTTCGCGCCCAGGGCGGCTTCGACGGTGTCGAGATCGGCCAGGGACTTGGCCATGATGGTGGCTCGGTCGTGGCGGGCGATGCCCTGCTGGTGCAGCTGCTTGCGCACGCTCTTGCGGATCACGCCGGGCAGGAGCCAGGCCAGGGCGGGGGGGACCAGCTTGCGGATCTCGGGCTCGAGGGCGGTGCGCCAGCGGTCTTCGTCCACCCAGCGGTCCCACACCAGCGTGAAGTAGGTGTGCTCCTCGATCATGCGGCGGATGGCGTGGCCCTGGGCCCGCTGCTGGGCGTCGAGCCAGGCGTCGAGGTCGACGTCGAAGCGCGCGGTGAGGTTCTCGATGATCCGCTCGGAGTCGGGGATCACCTCGCCGTCCAGCTCGACCCAGGGCACCTTGCCCCTGGGCGCCTGGCGCAGGTTGGCCACGCGCACCTCGTGCTCGAGCTCAGCCATCCGGAGCCAGGTGAGCAGCTTGAGGCAGAACGGTGAGACCGAGGGCAGCCCGAAGCCGCTCGGGAGGATGTGGACGACGATCATGGAGGGTTCTCCTTTCACGCGACGGCTATCACCCGTGGGCTCCCGGGGCGCGATAGGCATGCGTCCATGTCCACCCGTCGCAAGCTGCTATACACCCTGCTCGTCACCGTGCTGGTGCTGGTGGGGGCTGAGGTCGCGGCTCGGCTGCTGACCCATCAGGTCGGCCTGGCCAGCATCCCCGAGGAGCAGGTCCGGCGTCACCTCGAGCAGGACGCCATGCTCTACGATGCCGAGCTGGGCTGGGTGCGCGGCGATCTGCCCAACCCGGGCCTGGGCATCAACGCCGAGGGCTTCCGGCACCCCGACGTGGCTCGCGCCAAGCCGGCCCGCACCTGGCGCGCCTTCGCGCTGGGGGACAGCCAGACCTACGGCGCGGGCGTGGACGCTCCGGACTCCTACCCCAGCCAGGCCGAGGCTCTGCTCCAGCAGCGCGCCCCAGCAGGCCTGTCGGTGGAGCTGATCAACGCAGGCATCTCGGGCTACACCTCGCTGCAGGTGATGCGGCTGGTGCGCAGCAAGCTGCTGCAGTGGCAGCCCGACGCCATCATCGTGGACTGCCGCACCCACGACAGCCCCCGGGAAGATGCGCCCGGCTCGGCGGGGGGCGGGGGGGTGCTCGAGCGGCTCACCTTCCACAGCCGCCTGGCCTGGTCCCTGCGCTTCCTGGTGGAGCGTGCCCGTCCGGATCACGCCCGCCCCATGCGCGCGGGCGCCATGGAGACCTCCGCCGCAGATCTTGCCGCCAGCTTCGGCAACCACGCGCCCATCGTGCAGCTGGCCCGCGAGCAAGACCTGCAGCTGATCTTCGTGGACTACCCCTTCTGGGACGGCGAGCGGGTGACCTGCCTGGCGCCGGCCCACGAGCTGCCCAGCGGCGCCGCCATCGCTCCGGTCTGCGCTGCCCTGAGCGACACGGGCCTGCCCCTCGAGCAGCTGTTCCTGGACAACAACCACCTGACGGTGGAGGGCAACCGCAGGGTGGCCGAGGTGCTGGCGGGCAGCATCCTCGAGCAGGGGTGGCTAGTGAACCCGTAGCTGCGCTGCAGCCTGGGTGACCAGGGCGCCGAAGCGCTCCACGCCGACCTGCTCGAGCAGCTCTGCGAAGCGGGCCCGGATCAGCTCGAGGGGTTGGGGATCGGCGCCGAGCTCGGCTGAGCAGGCCATGAGCTCGCCGAGGCAATCGACCGGGCGGTCGAGTGCCCACAGGGCGGTGGCGCGATCCAGGGCCAGGCTGGCCATCATCGCTGGATTGCGTCGCTCGCGAGCGAGGCCGCGGAGGGGTGCGCTGGTGGCGAGGAGGGGCTCCCAGGCGCCCCGGGAGAGCTGCACGGAGACCACCAGCAGCCCCGCGCTGGCGATCACGAGGCCATCGCCCGCCTCCTGGGCCAGCTCCAGGGCTGCTCGCGAGCTGGCCTCTCCGGCCTCGATCTCGCCCGTGCGCAGCTGCAGGCTACCCAGCAGCAGGGCCGCCCGCGCGGCCTGGCCCGAGGCCTGGTGTTGCTGAGCGAGCTCCAGGGCCTGGTCCAGGGCCTGGCGTGCCCGGTAGGGGTCGCCGCCCAGCTCGCAGCGGTCAGCCAGCTCGAGCAGGGCAGCCAGGCGGTCGTGGTCACGGGAGGAAGGAAGATCCTGGATGGCCTCGAGGAGCAGGACCGCGGCGTCCATGGGACCGAGCCAGGCGCGCGCCAGCAGCAGGTCGAGGCGCAGCTGGGGGTGCCCGGGCGGTGTGAGGCTGGCGCGGTCCACCAGGGCTTGGGCCTGGGGGAGGTCGCCGGCACGGCAGCAAGCTCGGGCCGCGAGCAGGCGCGCCCTGGCAGCCACCAGGGGGCTGAGGCGGATGTCGGCCTGACGCGCGACGTCCAGCAGGTAGGCGGCCGCGTCGTCGGCCTCGAGGGCCAGCAGCAGCTCCCCGAAGCGCAGCTGCGCCCGCAGCAGCAGCGCGGGGTCGGGCTGGCTGGTGAGGCGTCGCGTGAGGGCCTGGCGGAGCGCGGCGGCCCGCTCCAGCCCGGCCCCGAGCAGGGGGACGGCCTCGAGGGACTCCAGGAGCTCGATGGTGGTGGCCAGGGTATGCACGGCGGCTCCTTCAGCCCAGCTCGCAGATGACGGCCAGCTCGGCCAGGCAGCGCTCGCGGGCGGCGTCCATGCGGTCGCGCAGGAGATCGATCTGCGAGTTGGTGCTCAGGATGTCGTCCAGGTGGAGAGCGACGGGCTGCTGGTGGGCCTGCGCCAGGACCGCGCGCGCCTCGAGCAGCTCGAGGGCGACGCCCCTGAAGGCTCGGTAGGCACGGCGAAGGGCTGTGGCGATCATGCCGTCGAAGGCGGGCCGGCGGCTGGCGAGGGCCGCGGAGCACAGCTCCACCTGGGCACGACCGCCGGCAGCGAGCAGGGCCTCGATGCTGCCCAACAGGGGGCCGAGCTCGGCGATGCGCTCGGCTTGGCCTGGGGTGTCACTGCGCAGGGCGAAGTCGACCACCGACATGGGGTCGTCGGGATCCAGGGTGGGGCTGGGTGGGGGAGGGGACCAGCGGCGAACCACCGGGAGGGGGGCCGCCTGGCCGACAGCGCGGAGCGCGGGCACCACCCAGTGCCTGGCCACATGGCCCGGGGCTCGGTCGGGTGCGCCGCCTGCGGGCCGCTGGCCGGTGATGCGGGCGTACAGGGTGTGGGCCGGTGGGACACTCTCAGCCACGTCACCGGCGGACACCAGGGTGAGCTCCAGGGCCGCCGAGGCCAGAGCGGTGCGCAGGGCGCGGTCCCTGAGGCTGCCCTGGTGGAAGCCCTCTGCCGCCATGCCCAGCACCGCCAGAGAGCCGATCCGGGCGGCGGCTCCGGCCAGCCCTCCGGACTCTGGCATCAAGGCGCCGGGCGGGCTGGCGCACAGCCGCGCCAGGCTGCGGCCGATGGGCGTGGTGGCGCGGGCCTGGCAGAAGGCGCCCACGGCCATGGGCCTGCCCAGGGGATCGTAGGGCCCGGCCAGGTCCTGGCGCTCGTCCATGCCGCAGCCGCGGCCGGCCACCAGGCTGGCGTCCTCCCAGGCCTCGAGGGGAGCGCGAAACAGCGCGTCGCCCACGGGCTGGCCTGCGGTGGCCTTGCGGCCCGCGATCTCCTGGCTGCCGCGCTGCAGCTCGCTGCGGGCGGCGCTGATGGTGGCGGGGGGCAGGCAGCCCTGGGCACGGTGTTCCTGGAGCTTGGCCAGGTTGCCCCGGCCGCTGCGGTCGAAGCGGAGCGCGGTGCCGCCGAGATCGTCGGGCAGGTCGAAGAGTTGGTCATCGTCGTCGTCGTCGTCCCCGCCGTGCTGGAGCTCCGAGGCTCGCCCGGCGCCGGCGACAGCGCCAGTGGCGGGCAGGCCGCGGAGAGCCCCCAGGGCCAGGGCGCCACCCTGGCCCGCGTCCATGCGGGGCCCGTCGACATCGTCGCCCAGGCGATCCAGCAGCTCCTCCTCGTCCTCTCCCAGCTCGCGGCGCTCGGCGGCCGTGGCGGCGAGCTCTCCGCTGGCGGGCAGCTCGAGCAGCTGGGCCACCGCCTGGTTGCCCCACTGGGCCTGCAGCTGGGCCGCCATCTCCGCTGAGACTCCCTGGTCGCGGTCGAGCTTGCGGATCTCACGCTTGGCATGCTCGGTGGGCTGGGTCCGTGCCTTCGCGTCACCGCTGGGTTTGTGCCGCGACTTGCCGCTGCGTTGGTCTCTGGAGGCCGCCACGGTCTACCTTGGGAAGGGGGGATCGGATACGGGTTGGGGAGCGCAGGGCTCCCCTTCTGCTACCCTCGTCGTGCCACAGGGAGCGTGACATGAATCCTATCGCAGGGCTGAGCACCACGGGAAGGCGTCTTCACGGACCCGCCTCCGATCTGGTCGAGCTGGTCAACGAGTCGGGCTACCGCCACACGGCCATCGTGTTCCACCCCGAATACCGGGATCACCCGGCCATCAACACCGCTCTGGCCGTGGTGGCAGGCTACCTCGAGTCGCCCATGGTGACCGGGATGGTGGAGCTGTTCTCCCACGACAGCTCCGAGGGGGCCTTCATCTACCCCACGGGGCAGGCCACCTCGGTGGCGGAGCTGAACCGAACCTTTGCGGACTTCGGTGAAGCGCCCGGCGTCCGCGCGGGGCTCGAGCTGATGTACGCCGCGGGGGAGATCCTGATCGAGGCCTCCGAGTCGGGCGAGCCCCACGGCGTGTACTCCCACGGTGGGCTCACCCCCTGGCGCCTGATGATCAAGCCCGACGGCCAGGCTCAGATCATCGGCTACGCCTTGCCCCAGGTGGAGATCCTGCGCTTCCACCAGGACCCCCAGTCCATCCCCCGCGAAGACAGCTTCCGCTATTGTCCGCCCGAGCGCATGGAGGCGGGGGCCGAGGATCTAAGCTCCGATCTGTTCGCCCTGGCCCTGATCTCCTTCGAGCTGATGACGGGTAAGCCAGTCTACGACGGGCTGGTCAACGACATCCGCGCCATGGCCAGCCGGGCCGAGGGTTCCCGTCGCCTGTTCCGCTTCCGGGATCAACTGCCCCGCTCGGTGCAGGACTTCCTCAAGGTCTGCCTGCGCAGGGACACCGGGGATCGCTACACCGACGGCGATGCCTTCATGTATGCCCTGCAGTCGGCCCTGGGCGGCTCGGACATCACCGGCCCTTCTCTCATCGACGTCATGGCCCGGGCCGGCAACGTGCCTCAGCGTGTGGGCACGCCCTTGCAGGATGGGGGGGCCACCATGATGGTCACCCGCGAGAAGCTGGCTGAGATGGTCGAGGAGCAAGACGAGCGCCCCACTCGTGCGGCGTGGAAGCCCCCTACCCGCAAGCGCCGCGCCAGCCCGCGCGCCAGCGCCAGCGCCGACGAGCCAGCGCCGCAGCCCACGCCAGCGCCAGAGCCCGAGCCTGCGCCCGACCCCCAGGACGTGCTGCGCGGCAGCTCCGACGGCCCCAAGTGGCGTCAGCCCAGTCGCCGCACGCCGCCGTCCCAGGAACCGACAGGCTCCGGGGATCGGCAGCCGGATCCGCCTGCTGCGCCACAGGAGCCCAGCGAGAGTGGGGCGCGCCGCGCTTCCAGCCTGGTGAGCAACATCATCGGCCAGGGTGGCCGCACCCCCCCGGCGCGTCGTCGGGTGCCTCCGCGCCGTATGGGCTCGGTGGACGAGGCCGCGCCGCCCGTCGGGCCAGCGCCTGCTCCGTCCCCCCCCGTCGAGCCTCCTCCCCCTCCGGCCGCCGAGCCTGGCAAGGCGCCGGTGAGGCTCCCCGTGCGGCAGCGCGCCGCGCCATCGGCCCCGCCGGAAGACACGGCGCCCCCTGTGAGCCTCGGTCCTCCCCCCGCGGTGCCGGCAGCCACGCCCTCGACTCCCCCTGGCGATGTGCCTCCACGCCCGCGGCCCGAGCCGACATCCTCTCAGCCTCCTCCTCCTCCGCCGGTGCCTGTGGCCAGCCATGCCAGCCCTTCTCTGCCCCCGGCTCCACCCCGGGCCGAAGCGCCGCCGCCCACGCCTGCGCCCGAGCCAGCACCTGCCGCCACCAGGCCCAGGGTTGCCCCGCCCGCAGAGCCCGAGCCCCAGCCGTCCGCGGCGCCCAAGGCCGCTCCGGTGTCCGAGGCCGCTCCGGTGTCCAAGGTCGCTCCGCCTGCCGAGCCCACCCCAGCTCCGGCGCCCACACCTGTTCCACCTGCAGAGCCCAAGGCCGCGCCCGCCCCGGCGCCTGTGGATGCCGCCGTCGCGTCACCAGCGGCGAGGGCTCCGAGCACTCCCGCAAGTTCCGGTCCAGTCGGGGTCGAGGGGCGGGTGCCCGATCCGCTCCCTGCTGATCCCGCCAAGGGCGAGGCGAAGCGCTACAGCTTGCGCATGGGCCCCGGCACCAAGGAGCGACGCTTCCGGCTCCCAGTGGACCAGCTGGTCTCCGAGGCCGTGGCCAAGCTCGTGGGGATGCTGCTGCCCCTGCGCATGGACGGCTCGGGGCGCGTCGTCGGCTGGTATCGTTTCTCCCAGGACGGCGTGCGCCCCGCAGGCAACCCGTGCATGGAGACCTTCCAGGCCGGGACGCCCATCGACCTCGTGCTGGTGCCCAATCGCCTCGTTCCGCTGCTGATCAGCGTCGAAGGCGAGGCGGGCCCTGTGGCCCTGCGCATGCAGCTCGGCCTGGCGGTGCCCGCCGTCAGCCTGGTGGATCACCTGGCAGAGCTGCTCTCTCTTCCCGCGGGCCGCTGGCGCTTGTTCGCGGATGGTCGGGCCATGGCCCCCCACGAGATCCTGGAGGATCTCTCGGACCTCGACGCTGTCGAGTTGGTGATTCGACGATGAGTCAGGAGCGCTGGGACGTTGTCATCCACTACCTGGACGGCCCGATGGCCACCCAGCCGGAGCAGGTCTACCGCGGCCCCGTGGTTCGCCTGGGCGCCAACCCGGGCCCTGGCGGGGTGACCCTGAAGGGCTACCGCGGCCTCAACGGTCGGCATGCCGTGATCACCGCCTACGACGGCGGCTCGGTCGCCATCGACGCCGTGGGCAACGCTCAGGTGCGCGTGGCGCCCCATGCCAACCTGGACTGGGCGGACATGGATGTGTTGGCGGGCGCCGTCTACCTCAACGACGGCGACACGGTCCACCTGGGCTCGCCCGGCCGTGGCGTGACCTTCCAGTTCGTGCGCGCCCAGCGCCTCGGTGTGTGGGAGGAGCGGCGCATCCTGTCCGATGCCTCCCAGGCCACGCCCGAGGTGCATCCCACCAACATCCAGGAACTGAGCACCCAGGGCGGCATTCCCACCTGGTTCATCGGCGGCGTGGTGCTGGTGGGGTTGGTCACGGCCGTGGCCGTGCTGGCCTCCCTCATCAAGGTCCACACTCGTGAGATCGCGGGGCTCGGCCCGGTGGACGAAGGCCGCGAATACTACGACATGGTCCCCATGACCGCGGCGGTCAACTCCGAGCTGCGCGATGGGCTGCAGCAGCCCTTCGAAGACCTCGTGATGGCCTACAACGCCGACATGGCCAAGTGGCCCGAGATCCAGGGCAAGCCCAGCAAGTGGGACCAGAAGCTGCTCGACCAGGTCACCCGCTCCTACCAGCTCACCGCCACCGGCTGGTCTTTCTGGAAGCGCCTCGAGGAGGTCGAGTCCGAGTACGCCGAGGTGGTCCGGGCGCTGCAGAAGGCAGGGCTGCCGGAGGTCTTCGCCGCGGTGCCCTACCAGGAGTCCCGCTATCGGTCCGAGATCTCCTCGCCGGTCTGCGCCCAGGGCTACTGGCAGTTCATGCCCGAGACGGCTCACCGGCTGGGGCTCGAGGTGCGCGACTGCTCCTTCCGCGGCTCGAGCGTCATCTGGTCCCCCACCGAGCTGGCGCCGCCGCGCAACGCCCGCAAGCGCGCCCAGTACGTGTCCTACGACGAGGCCAAGGACGAGTCCTCCTGCAAGATCAAGAAGTGCTCTGTCGACGAGCGCACCGATCTGGGCATGAGCACCACGGCAGCCCTCAAGTCCCTGCGCGAGGCCTACGAGGACCCGGAGCTGGCGGCCTCGGGCGCGGTGGTGCAGCTGGCCATGACCTCGCACAACTGCGGCTACGACGACAGCCGCTTCCAGGAGAAGAAGAAGCCCACCAACATCCTGCCGGCCTACGAGAGGTATCTGAAGGACAAGAACCTGAACCAGGGCCCCTACTTCCTGGGCGATACCCTGACCTGTACCGAGTCCAACTTCAAGAACGACAGCTGCGGGGGCTACATCCCAGGTGAGAGCCAGCACTACACCCCGGGGGCCATCGCCATCCACTTCCTGGCGGTCTGCTACTACGGCCTCAACTACGGTCACGAGGTAGCCTTCCGCGACTGGAAGCGGTACGTCCGCGGCGACGGCTACTGCACCCAGACGGCTGTCCCCGATCGCGAGACCGTACGCACCAAGCTGGGATTGTGAGGGCTCCATGAAGCTCAGACCCTGGATCCTCGGCGCCTTCTTGCTGGCGGGCGTGGGCGTGAACTTCTACCTGCTGGTGGACGAGCGGGTGGTCGAGTCCGAGAAGACCGTCCGCCACCGTGTGGAGCGGGTCGATCCCCTGCTGGACATCATGTACACCAAGGCCAACCGCAAGGGGAACCTGCAGAGCTTTGGGCTGGCCGAGGCCGAGGTCAAGCAGGCGCTCACGCGCCTCGAGGATCTGGACGACGCCCAGGAGCGCAACCGCAGCATGCTGGCCATGTTCCTGGACCAGACGGGCGACCAGACTCGGCTCGACCGGGACTTCTGCGGCTCTGGGCAGGTGCGCCCACGCTACGCTGCGCTGGCCTACCTCATCAACGACGAAGGCGGAAAGCGCAAGGCCCTCTCCCTGCGTCGGGTCAGCGGCCTCGAGTACGAGGGCTGGGCCAAGACGGCGCGCATCGCCGAGGTCTACGGTGAGCTCGAGCTCGCCACAGAGCGCAAGCCCGACGCCACGGTGATGGGTCTGGCGGCCATCCTGCTGGGCATGGAGCAGGAGGTCATCGACCACAGCTCCCACTGGGGTGAAGGTCTGCGCGGTCGCTGGAGCTGGGACAAGGTCAAGAAGGACAATCCTGGTATCGACGAGCGCGTCATCGAGTATCTGGCGCTGATGCACTTGAGCATGGAAGTTGCGACCGCAGAAGGCGGGTTCTGCAACCAGTGAGTGTACCCCGGGAGTGGCTAGGCCACATGTCGGGTTATGGTTCCGCTCTTCCCGCCATCCGCCGGGCTGCTATAGTGCCCGGGTACCGTTGTTGACCGCTGATCGAAGGACCGTCGCACGTATGGAGCCTCGCCGCCGCTTCCGCTTCCTCAAGGCCATCTCCGAAGGGAGCTTCGGCAAGGTTTACCTGGCCGAGATGGTCACGGGGGACAACTTCTCCACGGTCGTGGCCATCAAGCTGCTGCACGGCAAGTGGCTTGGGCACGAAGAGATCGTCATGCGCTCGCGCGACGAAGCTCGCCTGCTGGGCCTGCTGCGCCACCAGAACATCGTGCGTGTCGAGGACCTCTCCTCCATCAACGGCCAGTGCGCCGTCATCATGGAGTACCTCGAGGGTGTCGACCTCAAGCACATGGTCACCTTCCTCTCGGAACGGTCGGAGGTCTTCCCGCGCCGCGCCGCCCTGGAAGCCTCCGCAGCCATCGCCTCCGCGCTCGATGCCGCCTACAACCATCGCCCGCTCCAGGGTGGCAAGCCCCTGCGGGTGATCCACCGCGACATCAAGCCCTCGAACGCCATGATCACATCGGCGGGCGAGGTCAAGGTGCTGGACTTCGGCACCGCCCGCGCCAACTTCGAGGACCGCGAGGCCCAGACCCAGGCCCTGGCCTTCGGATCTCAGGCCTACATGGCGCCCGAGCGCATGATGGGCGATCCGGACACCCCGGCCGCCGACGTGTTCAGCCTGGGCATCACCATGTGGGAGGTCCTGGCGGGCGAGCGCTTCGGCAAGATCTTCATCCGAGAGGCCCGCTTCCAGACTGCCCTCGAGCAGCGGGTGGCCCAGATCGACCTCTCCATGCTCGACGACACTCTCGCCGAGCAGGTCAGGGAGCTGCTGCTCCAGATGATGGAGTACGAGGCCACCGCGCGCCCCACCGCCGCCGAGGTGATGGAGAAGCTCGAAGAATACGCCGAGCGCGCCACCGACATGGGCCTGCGGCGTCTCTGCCGCCAGCACGTCAAAGAGGCCATGGGCCAGCGCGAGCCTGGAGAGGTCGTACACGATCCTCTCACGGGCACGACCCTGGTGGAGGACCGCAGCTCGGCCTTCGTCCGCGGTCAGGGCAGCCACACCTGGTCCGATGAGACCCAGGACCCAGCAGGTTCCAGCGCCTCCCTCGCTCAACCGCCAGCGACAGCGCAGCCGAGCTCGGGAGCCTGGCTTCAGGAAGAGTCCATCGAGCCCCTTCCGGACCAATCCGCGCCTCAGCCCGCTGTCGCAGAGCAAGCTCCTGCCCAGCCCGATGCTGCGCCCGAGCCCGAGCCCGAGCCCGAGCCCGCTGCCTTTGCTGTGCCCGAGGAGCTCGCCGAAGAGTCCGGGTCGGCTCCGCTGCCCGAGCCCGCGGCTCTGCCGGCGCCCCCCGAGACGCCCGAAGAGCCCACCGGCTCCGAGCCCCTGCGCGCCTTGGACACCTTCGATCTGCCACCGGACATCGAGGAGTATTCGAAGGAGCAGCCGTCGGTCACCCCCGAGCTCTCCGGTTCCGCTCCCGTGGCCAGCGGCCCCGTGGTCAGTGGCCCTGTGGTCAGCGGCCCTGTGGCCGACTCTGGCGATCCCGAGCCCGTCGCTGAGCCTCCCCGCCGTCGTGGCCTGGGGCTGGTCTTCGCGGCCATCGGGCTCATCGGCGTGCTGGTGGTGGGCGGCGGCGTCGTCGTCGCCATCGTGCTGATGAGGCCCCCCGCCGATCCCGATCCGAATCCCATCACTCAGCCCGTTTCGCCTGATCCGGTCACCGAGCCAGACCCTGATCCTGGCTCCACGACCGTGGGGGTCACCAGCGATACCGTGGGCAATGTCGTGCTGGGCGTGCAGCCCAGCGCTGGCGGCACGGTCACCATCACGTCGGCACTCGGCTTCAAGGACACCTGGGACGGAGTAGGTGAGCGCGCCTTCGAGAAGATCCCGGCGGGCACCTACCGCACCAAGGTCAAGACCCTCGACGGCGAGACCATCCGGTCCACGTTCGAGGTCTCCGAGGACCAGACCTGTAGGTACACCCTCGACCTGTCTGGAGGTTCCGAGGAATGGCGCAGCGACGGATGCGAGTAGCAGCAGCTCTGATCTTCCTGGCCGCGGTCGGCGTCTCGCCCGCCGCTGCCCACGCCGGCGCTGTCGAGGAACTCCTGGTCGCAACCCAGGAGGCGCTCGAGGCCGAGGACTTCGACGAGGTCGCGCGCTTCATCAAGCGCATCGACAAGGTGGCGCCCGACGCGGAGGTGCCGCTGACCGCGCGGGTTCAGGCCAAGGTGCGCTACTTCGAGGGCTTGGCCAAGTGGATCAGCGGCGACCAGGACAAGGCCATGGACATCTTCCGTGCCTGCCTGGCCATCGACAACGGTTTCCAGTGGGACACCACCAACTTCCCCCTCGACGATGCCGAGTCGGTGTTCGAGGGGCTTCGCCGCGAGGTCCGCAGCAAGCCCACCATCGGGCTGGGTGTGCCCGGCGACACCGGCGGCACCACCATCTGGGTGGCGGGAAACCAGGCCGACGAGACCACCCGTCTGCCCGAGGGCCGCTACCTGGTCCAGGCTGTCTGCCCAGACGGGGTGACCTACGGCAAGTGGTGGAAGTTCGGCAAGGCGCCCGGCTACGAGTCGTTGTGCCCCATGGGCTTCGGCGAGGCCCCCGAAGCGGTGGCGGATGGCGACGACGAAGGCGTCATGTTCGACGAGTTCGGCAACCCCATCGTCGCCGGCGGCGGAGGTGACTCCATCTTCGGCCCCGCCATCGATGTCGGTGTCCCCGAGCCCGAGCCCGAGCCCGAGCCCGAGCCTGAACCCGAGCCTGTGGCTGTAGTCCAGCCTGAACCCGAGCCCGAGCCGGTGGCTGTGGTCGAAGTCCTACCGACTGTCCCGGAGCCTGAACCCGAGCCTGAGCCGGTGGCTGTGGTCGAAGTCCTACCGACCGTCCCGGAGCCTGAACCCGAGC
>ERZ890953.381-NODE-381-length-26119-cov-4.980586_pt1 | contig 26119 bp, 19 predicted proteins | sample MGYA00521264_ERZ890953 | MGnify/ENA primary metagenome ERZ890953 (study PRJEB32303, sample SAMEA104408629) | aquatic metagenome | biome: Brackish water; feature: Chemocline; material: water | place: Baltic Sea | collected 2014-10-26T21:54:00 | depth 200 m ...
CGTTACGCCGCCGATGTGGCGCGTGTGCTGGCGGCCAATGGCTATACGGTTTTTCTGGCACAATCTGATGCGCCTACCCCGGCGATTTCATACGCGGTACGACATTTGGGCGCCGCTGCCGGGGCTGTGATTACAGCATCGCATAATGCGCCGCGCTATAACGGTATCAAGCTCAAAGCCGCTTATGGCGGATCGGCGCAGCCCGAACAGTCGCGTCGGGTGGAAGTTTACCTGAACGATAACGAAGAACGCGGCCGCGGCCCGAGCATGATGGATTGGGATCAGGCGCGCAAGTTAGGGTTGATCGAACGTTTCAATCCGATACCTGCCTACTACGATCATCTGCGCACATTAATTGACTTTGACAAAATAGCTGATAGACCGCCTCGCATCGTCGTCGATTCGATGCATGGCTCCGGGCGCGAGGTGATAAAAGGCATTCTCAAAGGCACGGGTTGTGAAGTCCATGAAATCCGCGGCGAAATGAATCCCGGTTTTGGGGGGACACACCCGGAACCGATTAGCCGCAATCTGGGCGCGCTCGCCGGAGCGATCGGCACGGGCTTGGGAGATCTGGGTCTGGCCACTGACGGCGACGGCGACCGGATTGGTGCGATGGACGGACGTGGTAATTTTGTCGATCCGCATAAAATCATGGCGCTGGCATTGCGTTATTTAGTCGAAGAGCGTGGCTGGAGCGGACCGGTTGTGCGCACAGTCTCTACCACGCGCATGATCGACCGCCTTGCCGAGCGCTATAATCTACCTGTCTACGAGACACCGGTGGGGTTCAACCATATTGCCGATTATATGCTCAAAGAAGATGTGCTCATCGGCGGTGAAGAATCCGGTGGTATCTCGTTCAAAGGACATATTCCCGAAGGGGATGGCGTTCTGATGGGCCTGCTGCTCGTTGAAATGGTGGCGGCTTCCCGCACGCCGCTAGACGAATTGGTCGCTGACTTAATCGCCGATGTTGGCCCAGCTTTTTATGAACGCAAAGACATGCGCCTAAATCACCCGGTTGCCAAAGCCAAGCTGGTGGCACGCTTGGTGGATGAAGCCCCCACTGAAATCGGCGGCGAGAGTGTGCAAGATATAGTATCCACGGATGGGATTAAATACATCATGGCCGATGATTCCTGGCTGCTGATTCGCCCTTCGGGGACAGAACCGGTTTTGCGTGTCTATGCAGAAGGTCGCAGCGAAAAAATGGTTTCAGAACTTTTGAAATATGGCGGCCAGGTTGCCGCCAGTGCTACGTAAACTACCCAAGATAACGGCTTGCCCCGAACCCTTCCCGATGTTGGGGAGGGTTCGGGGTATAAAACAAAAAAGCCCCCTTCAACCGAAGGGGGCTTTTAATTTAAATAGTTGTTACTACTGCGCCGTACGCAACCTTCTGGCAAAAATAATCACCAAAACCAGCGCAGCAGCCAGCGATAACATCCCCGGAATTCCAACATCATCTGCGAAACCTGTGGAGGGAAGTTGTGTCGCCGCGGGGGTGACAGTCATTAAATTTGACGCCTGTTGAGTGAAGAGCGCCGCCATCGTTGCCGTGAGATGATCCTCACGCGATTGAGCCAGTCCCGCGGCGGGCGTATCAGTAATTGCCATCACCGGGGTTGGGCTGGATGTTGCCGTAACGGGCAAGGGTGTCTGGGTAGCGGTGGGAGTCGCGGTCCACGATTGGGCTTCCGCGGTCATATTTGCCGCCAGGGCTACCTGAGTGTTTTGAGCATTAATTTGGGCAATCTGGGTGCTTTCTGCCGTCCGGCGCCGGGGCACAATCACCATCGCATAAACAGCCATCAGCACCAGTGACAGGATGAGGAACGCGCCCAATACACCAGCAACCAGTAAAAAGGTACGATTGCTCGATTCTTCGGGTGGAGTTGCCTCGTCCCCTTCCATTTCCAAATCATCAAAGTCGAAATCATCCATCATAGTCATTGTTCGTTCTCCTCAGGTTGCCCTTTTTATATCACTTTTTCCAGATTTGCCAAAGGAACTTTGACTTGTTCGTCATCGGCCAGAGTAATATAAGCGCCCAGGGCGCGAATTCCGCTTGGAAATTTCAACGGCTCTTGCGACAAAGTCGTGATGCTGCCGGTTTTACCGATATAAGGTGCTTTAATAATGCGCACTTTTTGTCCGGGCGAAAAATCTTCAACCGCAAGCGACATATCGTGCAAATCGTTGCCCGCATCCAGGGGGATGACAATTTCGGGCCGAATACCTTTGTAATGGTTTACCGACTCCGCATTGAGCGCTATCTCTCGCCCATTGTTGGTTACCAGTACATTATAGCCTATTGCATTCAAAGGATGAAAGCCAAATCCCTCTAAAACCAGAACGGGGAATTGAGCTTTTTGGGCGTGGGGAATCATTGCGGTATGCATGCTAACAAAAATCAGCCCGCGCAAGGGAATTTCCGCGGCTTTTTGTAACACTTGCGGGTCATCACAATATCCACCCAGAACAATCGCACCGCGCAAGCTTACATCCAACATATCCCTGGTGAGATGACTATCTGGCGAATCGAGTTTGGTTTGCATCAATCCAAATTCAGCGCGCCCGTTGCCCCATACGCCTTGTACCAATGCGCCAGTAGTTTCGATGACGGCGCCGCGGTCGGGAATTAGATCGGTGATGGTGCCTGGTATACCGGCGTGGAGTTCGTACGGTGGCGTATTCACTTCCATGAGCACTTGCCCATCCCCGGCGACGACGATCCGCCCCGAGCGTGGTGCGCGGACTACCCGTTGGGTGATTCCGGCTGGCCCGGCGATGAGATCGTCTTTGGTGACAAATTCGCCAGCCGCTCGTTGGATTAAGTCATCTGCTTTTTCCAGGGAGACATGCAAACTACGGGCAATATCCAGCAAAATGTGCTCAGGTTCAAGTTGAGCTTCAGCAATTACATCCCGCGCCTCCACTTTTTGCCCCTGGCGCACAATAATATTGCCAGGGAAGGGCAGTTCGCGGTGACGGCGAATCTTGGTCAGGGGGGTGATGTGAACAACAGGTGCAAGCATGGTTACTCTACTAGGTGCAAATTTTATACCAGCTAATTGCCAAGCGTCCAGAGCCAGCGTTGCATAGCTTCGCGGCGGCGATCCAGGTCTGTGGGCAGTTGGATTGGCCGCCCGCGGGCGTCAATCACAATGCCGAGAGTGCCACCAACCACGTTGACGCGTCCTCCGCGACCGGGGCCGCCCATGCCCACGTCGAAGCGGTGCAGCGGCTGCAGGTGCAGTTGCGCATTCTGTCCCTGGGGCAGCGGGATGACCTCGATGCTGCCGAACTTGATTTCATGTTTGGTTTCTGTGCCATTTTCAAATGTAGCGCGTACGCGTAAGATGGGCGTGCCCTTGCGAGCGATGCCGACCGGAGCGATAACCGTGCCCAGGTTTAGGAAGGCATGCGATTCGAGCACCTGGACCGCCAACAGCGAGTTTGCCTCTGCCGCTGCGCCTAGAGAAGCGAGAAGGTCATTTTGGTCGATAACTATCGTTGTCACGCCTGCAGGTTGCAAGCCATCAAGCAGCATCAGCAAGCTCTGACCAGGTGTGGGGGCGTGGCTGATAACGCTGCCCGAGGCCAGAATGGGTTCTACCCACGGCAAAATATTTTGCCCGGCGCTTTTGAAGGCCGGTGGCAACGTCGACATCGTTTTTTGGGTTGTCAGGCGCAGCATTTGACGCGCTACGGCTTGTTCGATGAAAAGTTCTTCGCGCGTGGCAGGCAGGCTGGCCGGGTAAATCGATTTGTTGTAGAGGTAGTTGCGCACATCATCGTTGGCTATATCTTCGGGTAGCCAACGAGAAATTTGCTCGATAGGCATATAATTCAATATCTGATGGATAGCATCGCCCAGCCCAAGTTGAGGAAAAACTCTCAGTGTGAGTTCCCCTTTGAGTGCAGCCGCTACGGTGACAGCAGAAGCCCCAATATCAATCCCCAGCACACCCTTCTTGGGGTCGTAAATATGGCTCAAAAAACGGATAATGCGCCCGAATGCGGTTGATGATGGCAATATCCGACCCTCCGCCCACTGATCAAAATCCATCACCCCGTACATCTCTTGGGAGCGGATGGTTTTAAAAATCTTGGTGAGTTGCGCTTGCGCTGGTGTGAGCTGCTCGACAGGAATGGATGGACGAATATTGGGCGCCATATGCAGATCGGTGATTGGCGCAATAGCGCTTTCCACCGCTTCTTGGATGGCGCTGTTGCCCGCGTATAAAACCTGCGGGCGTTGACTGCGCGGCAGCAGGTAGCAGGCCAGCCCAACAGCTTCAAGCAATTTATGTACCGATTGCTCCGCACCACCATCAATACCCCCGGCGACGATAATCAGATCAGGGCGAGCGCGTAAAATAGCATCAATACGTTCGTCTTGTTTGCGCCGATCGTTAATGCTGATGGTCTCGGTCACAGTAGCGTAGGTAGTAGATGCCAAATTTCGTGCGCTTTCCAGCGAGACATTTTCCAACAGCCCCACAGCAACCACGCGGATATTGGCGCCCGCAGAGAGAGTAACGACGAGTTTATCCAGGCCGGTGCCATCGGGTTGGCTTGGAATCAACAGACCGCCATCCGAACCGAGCAGGAGCCGGCCGGTGATTTCCTGCAGACGGTAGATTGCGCGGTTGACGCCTTCACGCACATCGCTGAAGGGAGGTGATGCCGTAGTAGGCGCGGTGCCAGCTGCCATAAAACGATAGCGTGAGCCAACCACATCAAATAAAGCCGCTCGCGTCGTAACAGAGCCAATATCAATCGCCAAAATGGAGTCGGTAACAACAATTGAAGACATCATGCGGGGAAGATTAGTATTTTGATAAACTGCCACAAATACATAAAACGCTCGATCAACGCCGTTATGGCGGCGATATACACACCGGCAAATAAGGCACCAAAGGTGATCGCGATAAATGTTTTACCGCTCCAGCGCAACGCCCGGGTGAGGAGGCTGGCAGATTGATTTTGGGTTTCGTTTTTACGCGTGCTGAATTGAAAGTAGAGCAATGTACTCAGGGTTCCGACCAAAATCACCAGGGCATTAATAAAAGTTTGGTTTTCAAACACGCTCATCGAAGCAACGGTCTGCGGGAATATGGTACCGAAAGTGGCACCACCAATTGCAACTGCGGCACCAATGCCCACCAAGATTGCGACCGCTGGGTTGCCCAACGGGCTCAGGCGTGGCGATATTTTCATCAACAGTAATACGCTGGGCACCAGGAAACTCACCGCCAGAAAGATCTCGCCCCGATTGCCATCCAGAAAGGGAAAAATCAGATGCGGCAAAATGATATTGTAGAGCGTCACAATTGTCGTGTAGCCCGCTGCTGTGCCGACAAAAATATGCGTCGCCAGACGGAAAAGAAAATTATCACCGATGATAAAACTTAACACGAAAATCGTGAGCGTAAATCCCAGTAACGCGCCGCTCAGGTCGGCCAAACTCATGGTTGCGATATTCATGTGGCCTCTCCAGGGGTTTTCTTGCGGGTGAAATGTGACATCAGGTTGGCCGCGACCCCGATTAGCAGTACGATTACGGCGGCCATCAGTGCGTAGTTGAGCGTATCCCAATAGACGCGCGCCAGATTGGGTTTGCCGATCACCTGCTCGTAGGCAGCCCCACCGTTCAGGCCACTGATCAGACCGCTGAGCTGGGCGTTAGGCCCACTGGCATAGGGATGTAGAATTGGCTCGGCTTGTGCGCTCACAACTGCTATCAATGGGGTATCTTGCAGGTATGGTTGCACTTGCTCTAGCCATGTACGAGCGGTATCCGGGTTGTCTGTAATGAGCAGCACCAGCTTGTAATCGGCCAGCGACTGAATCCCACTTAATGCCGGTGTTTGCCAGGCTTCCATGCCATCGAAAGAGAGCGGAGTGATTCGACTGGGCATTTGAACAAAGCCCAATAGGCCGGAAGCTCCGCCGGGGATATAACCTAAATTGGTGTACTGAATTCCGCTGGTATAGCCGTGTTCGCTTTGAATGGTGTGAATGAAATATTCTGCCAGTGCTGGCCCGGTGGGGGATGTAGACACAAGACTCAGGTATGCGCCTTTGAGCATCAAATGATCGATAACGGCAGCCGAGGCGGCATTCATTTCGCCGGATGTGCCGGGTTCGAAGTCGAAGGAAACCAGCACCGGATCTGTCGGGGCAAGTGCTTCGATCAAATCTGCCAGATGCAGCATTTCGGCTGGAATAGCTACGCCAGAAGGCGGGGGCACCGTTTGGCTTTCGCTCATCACACCCAATGCGACCACAAAAATCAATAGCAGAGCGCTTACCCAGCGCAATAAGTTTTGAGTAGAAATATGGATCGGCTCGCGAGTAAATTTTGGTGTGCCCTCGTTGTTGAGTAAATCTGTAAAAATACGCACATGTTCTTGTTGCGCCGGAGTGATTTCCAGCTTTGATGTGAATGTTGGCGCTTTTTTCAGCCGGGCAATTTCTGGCTCGGCCATCAGAACCCCGCTCAACCCGGCCAGCGGTCCGGTTTGCTCGATGGGGCCGTGCTCTGTGGGGTGGTGCGCGGCGCTAGATTCCACCGGACGCATGGCTTGCAGCCAATCGGGTAAATCTGCCGGAGCTGCCAAATCGTCGGCGGGCGGTTCATCCGCGTCGTAACTATCGCTAAAAGCGTCGCTCAACGCGTCCAGGGCAAAAAGATCATTATCCGCGTTGCTCAACTCAGATTCCAGGGTGGGCGCTTCAAGTTCGAAGGATTCGGCAGATGTTCCCGCTCCGAGCGTTTCCAGCCAATCGGGTTCGAACTCGTCGCTGGGGGTTAAATCGGCTCCAATTCCGACGGCGGATTTTGAATCGGATTCAAAATCTGTAGGCCATTCTGGCATCAACGGGCTGGTATCGGGGAGAATGGTGGACAGTGCGGCGGCATGGTCGGGGTCATCCTGGCCCGACATCCAATCTGGTAGCCCGTCGTCGAATTTCTCGGCGGCGAATTCTTTGGACATCCAGTCGGGTAGGCCGTCACCAGCGGGTGCTGGCTGGCTTTCATCGGGGATGGATGCCGATTCGGGTTGATCGTTGTCGGCGCTGAACATCCAATCGGGCAGGGCTTCCCCATCGCTCTCCAGCGCGGGGCTGGCGGATTCGACTGCCGGGGCAGCATGGGTCAACCAATCGGGGAGTTCGGGATCAGGCTCTGGGCTGGCGGCGGGTATCTCCGGTGTGGATTCTGCCTCTGGGGCGTTGTTGCTGTCGAAGTTCAGCATCCAGTCGGGAAGTTCTTCGGATTCCGCTGCGGGAGGTGCTGCGGCTTGATTGCCGCTATCAAGCTTGGAGAGCCAATCGAGCATAGCGTCTTCGGCAGCAGGGTCAGGTTCTGGCGCGGCAGGCGGCTCTTTGGCTTCGGGAACGCTCATCCATTCGGGTAATTTGCCATCAAAGATCGAAGATTCATCTTCGGATTCGTCGGCGTCGTCTTCATCGTCGAAGCCGCGCATACGTCCAAGCCAGTCATCACCGGAATCATCAAAGGGAGCGGCATCTTCATCGTCAGGCGAATCCGCTTCCGGGCGGAGTCCGGCAAGCCAGTCTTCGGGTTCGGCATCCGCTGTGGAGGAAGGTTGATCTTCGAATTCGGATTTCATCCAATCGGGCAATCCGCTGTCCCCTCGATCAGCATCATCTCCGGAAACAAAGAATGGCGTCAGGCGCGCCTGACAGTATTGACATTTTTCAAGCTGATCGGGGTTGTTTTTGCCGCACATTGGGCAGCGAATTTCGCTCATGAGCTACCCTCCGTAGGGCCGGTCACTGCCGGTGAGAATGCGAATGCCAGTGGCAATGGTGCCTAAAGCCACGCCGAGTAAAATGCCGCGTGCGCCAGCCAACGCAGGGACGCGTAAAATCCAATCACGGAATTCGGCGAGTAATGGCGCCTGAGCGGCAATTTGTGGAGCCGCGCCGATCAGTAGCAGCAAAACGACCCCCACGAACACAATTGAAAATAAATTCAGGCGACGCGAAAGCAGCCGCGCGGCGGCGTAGGTAAGGCTAATGGCCAATACCGCCATCAGGCTGGTTTCGATGGGCAATTGGATATAGTTGAAGATCCAGCGAATGCGCTGGAAGTTGAGTTCCTGGTGGAGATGGGTTTGTAAGATATCGTAGATGCCTACGCCGAGTGTGACGATCAGCGAGACAAGCAACACAAAGCTGTATCCGCCGCCCTCATTTTTACGGATTTTGTGCAAATGCACCCCGACCAGGTTAAAGACACCCACGATCAGCGCCACGGAGGCCCAAATGATAGCGCCTTGTAAAAAATAATTGCGCAAAAAGCCCAAGCTGGTGGTCTCCCCCCTGGCATTGGTGCCGAAAATATAGCCCAATAGAACAACAAATCCCACACTGATAGCGATGGCTGTGGAAACTGGAGATTTAAATTTGAAATTAAATTTCATGGGGCCAGCCCCCCGAGCAGATTGGTGACAAGTTGATCCAGGCCAAGAAATTTGAGGGCCGCCCCAGCAATGATGATAACCACAAGCAGCCAGCGAATCACGTCTTGGGCGCGCAGGCTGGCGATGTGCATTGGTCCCGCCTGGGTATAGGCTCCGCTGGCGTAAAGTTCTTCTCCGATGAGTGGTTCCTGGGCTGTGGCAAATAGAATTGCCTGGGCGGGTAGGTTATCGGTCCCAGCCAGGGTCAGATCGTTGTTGCGTTCGGCGGCATCGCTAATCAGGGCGACTTCACTGCCAAAATGTCCGAGAAGAATATGGGCGTTGGTTTTTTCGTTTTCGACGGTGGCAAGGGTTCCGACGGCGTATGAGAAAGGAGTCATTCCGGCGAGTTCGCCGCTAGTTGGCTGGTATTGCTCACTGATGCCGATATCGCGGTAGGTGGCGCGCAGAGTATCGCGCGACAGAATGGCGAGTGACGCGTCGCCGCTGGTGGCAATGGGTGGGTTATCGCCTGAGGAGGCCGAGCGGGCAATGCTTTCCAGAACGCTTAATCCCACAAAGGCGGCAGCACTTTCTGGCCCGGAGAGTTTGCCGCGCCCAATGCTAATATGCAGCCGCGAACCGGCTTCTACGGCCAGCCCGATGGCGCGGCTCAATTTTTGAAACGCGGAAATGGGGCGCAAATGGGTTTCGGAATTCTCACGATGCGTGATTGTGAAGATGAGAATCAGTCCGAAAAAAGCGAGAATAAAAGCCAATCCTATAAGACCGGTAAAGGCCACGGGGCGTTACCTCCATATTACTGCGGATTCAGGATGGTTTCGAGCGGTTTCGCAAATAAGCGCTGAATTCCCGCACTGATTCCGGGTCTTCGAGCATACCGGCGAGGGCGGTGCTGTGCTCCAGGGGGAAAAATTGTTTGATAGCAGGTTGGCCGAGATAAACAAGTTGTGCGCCTAGAAAATTTAGTGGCCCGGTCGCTTCTAAAAGGGTCGCGACCAAGTTGTCTAGCCCCCAGCGTTGGAGGGCCTCCGCCCAAGTTTGCCAGAAATTCTGGTTGCTATTCACGGGCTAAGTATAGCATAAATCCAAAAAGGGATGCAGCGCGGGCAAGCCGCCAGCATCCCTTTTTCATTCAATTTCGAGCGAGAAGTTATTCGCTAAACGGGTCGTATGTGGGGTTGGTTCCAGCCCATAGGCAACTGGCGCGCCCGTCGAGGTTGCAGACTATGCCCTCGCTGCACCGATGAGCCACAATGCGCGGCGGTTGATCGGGCAGCCAGTCGGCCGGGTAAATGACTTCCGCTTCCAGCCCAACTTCTTTGCCGACATGGTGGCAATAACTGATCTTCTCCACTTCCCAGGTTTTTACCGACATGGCATGACCTCCAATAAAATTTTCGTTTTTTTTTACAGGCCTACATGCATAACTGACGGTTCCAGTATGCCAGAACCCTTTTTAGTATACCAGTGTCAGGCATCCTTGTGCAGATATGACAATATTCTGGATGAACTTTGTCGGAATCGCTGATTCATAAGCCCCCAGGGAGTTCGCTAATCACCTGGGTGAAATAATTGACGCAGGCTCGATATTTGCATATTCAAAGAATCAGGTCAAAAATCCCTGGGATCTTTGCCGCTAGTTTCTGGGCTTATTTTCCAACCCCGATGGTAAAATCCAGAGCATGAAACGTTGGCAATTTTGGATTGGCGTGCTGATCAGCATTTTCTTTTTGTATTTTGCCCTGCGCGGACTGCAACTTGGTGATATGTGGCAAACCCTGGCCGGGGCGAACTATATTTGGCTAATTCCCGGCGTGGCGGTGTATTTTATCGGCGTTTGGGTGCGCGCCTGGCGTTGGCATTATTTACTGCGCCCTATCAAAGCTGTGCCCACCCGCACCATGTTTCCCATCGTAGCGATAGGCTATATGGGCAATAATATCTACCCGGCGCGCGCTGGAGAGCTATTGAGGGCTGTAGTACTCAAACGGCGCGAGGCCGTGCCCGTATCGGCTTCGTTGGCGACGATTATCGTCGAGCGCGTCTTCGATGGCGTGGTGATGCTGGCCTTCGTATTTTTGAATCTACCGGAACTGGCGCGCCTGACCGCCGATTCTGGCTTTGTGGGGGATATTCAGACTCTCGCCCTGTGGGGGGCGGCGGCTTTCCTGGGGGTATTACTTGCCTTCTTGCTGGCGGCCATGTTCCCGACCATCACCGAGAAGGTGACGCGTTGGGTAGTGGATCATCTTGTTCCTCAGCGATTCCGCGAGAAAATATTGGATATTGCCCTGCGTTTCCTCGGCGGCCTGGAGTCGCTGCGCTCGCCGCGCGAAGCGCTGATGGTATTTCTTACCTCATTGGTCATCTGGCTTTTAGAGACCGGTAAATACTGGTTCGTGATGCATGCCTTCAACTTCCAGGTCAGTTTCTTCGCCCTGATGTTGATGAATGGCATCGTCAACCTGGCGACCACCATCCCCTCCGCTCCGGGCTATGTAGGCACGTTTGATGCCCCCGGGATTGCTGTGCTCAAAGCTTTCAGCGTGCCGGGCGCCATCGCCGCAGGCTATACCCTGGTGTTGCACGCAGCGCTGTGGCTACCCATCACTTTATTGGGCGGCTACTATCTGGCGCGCGAAGGCATCAAATGGAGCGATGATCTAACATTGGAGTAGATGATGTTGATAAATACCAGAAACTTTTCACCACGAAGGATACGAAGAACCACAAAGAAAGACTTTGTGAATCTTCGTGCCCTTCGTGGTTTATTCGTTTTTACTGTCTTTTTGTTGGTGGGTTGTACTGCGCCCCCGGTGGCAACATCTTCGCCCACCGCGGCGAAAAGTGAATCAACACCAACAGAAACCGTGCAGGTTGTAGTTCCACCCATGGCGCAATTTTCGCAAATCTTAGCCGGTGTAGATGGCAATAACAACTACGACTTCATTGAATTGAGTAACCCAGGCAGCGACGCCCCCTTCGATCTACGTGGCATGTCGCTGTGGTATCAACTCGCCGATGGCGGTGAAGCCGAACTGGTTTATCAATGGGATGAGCATGCTCTGATTCCGCCAGGCGGATTCTATCTTTTAGGACGCGCCGTCGAAGATTATGGCCTGCCCGTGGAGGCTTTTATTGAAACGCCACTGGTACCCCAACGCGGCGGACTGCAATTGCGCGCCGCTGATAATACTGTGCTGGATTCGTTGGTGTGGGGAAATGGCCCGCAAACTGATTTTGGCGTTGTTTCCGTCCAGGCGATGTCTAATGGAGTCGCTTTGGTGCGCAACCGGGGTGCATTCGTCCTCAATTCGGCACTTGCGCCGCGCAACACAACTTTGTTCGGCGATCTCCAAATTGCACTGGAAGCTCCAGCGACGGTCAACCCTGGCGAAGAATTTATCTATTCTCTCACCCTACGCAATGTTGGCGCAGTTCCGGCCAGCGGCCTGACCGCTCAAATTCCCATCGCCAATGATTTCGAAATTATTGCACTGGCTCCCGATATGCAGCTTGTCGATCAGGCGGCTTTCTTTGGTCTGGATGCGCTTGGCGAGACGCACCAGATCATCTTGCTGCCCATCGATACTCTCGCCGCCGGTGAGACGCGCTCCTCTGAAATTAGGCTCAAAGCGCCTTGGACTTATCTCACGATGACCGCGGCCAATATCACCCTGGCTGATGCCAGTGGCGCATGGCTGGCGCAGGCTGGCACGCAGCGAACCGCTGTGGCCGGGGGCGCAATTCCAATCGGCACGGCGCGGGGAATGGCGAATCAGGAAATTATTGTTGAAGGCATTGCCACGATGTATTCCGGCGGCTACTATGCTGGCAGCGGCAACACCAAATTCTATATCGAAGATGAAACCGGTGGCTTGCAGGTTTGGGTGGATGATGGCGAAACCGATGTGCATGTGGCGTTGGGGGACCGCGTGCGCGTGCGTGGCATGTTGCTGGTCTATCGAAACGCCATGGAATTGGCACCAACATCCGCGGGCGTAGAAGTTATCGAAAAAGGTACGGATGCCGCATCCTGGCCCGCTTTGACAGTTAGCGTCGAGGACGCCGCCAATGATGCGCAGCATCTCGCTGGAAGGCTGATTCAGACCGAGGGAACAGTTGCCCGCATCGAGGAGTTCAGCTACAGCTATGAGATCGACCTGGTAGACGAGTCCGGAAATCTGGCGAGCATCTATGTTGATAAACTCACCGAAATCAACATGGAAGCCATCCAGAGCGGTGAAACCTACCGCGTCACCGGCGTGGTTGAAGTCACTGATGATACCCCACGGATTTACCCGCGCATCCAGAGCGATTTGGCGAAGGTCTATCCGCCGGTTCTGGAGGTTGTGATCAATGCCCCGGCGGCGGTAAAGGCTGGCGAAGAATTCAGCGTAACTCTGACCATCACCAACTACACACCCGACATGCTGACCGATGTCGCCGTGACGGCCCCCTTGCCCGCATACGATTTTCGAGTGCTGGCGATTGCTGACGGGGGCGTAGAAGAGAACAAAACGATCACCTGGACGATTCCGCAGTTGGCCGCGGAAGGCGGCGCAGTCCGTGTTTCGTATCAGGCGCTGCTGGTGACCCGTCAGGCTTCGATTCAGTTGAAGCCCGCCCAGGCCAGCGCCGAGGGGGTGGAGCCTGCCGAGAGCCTGGCGCTGGATGTTTTCATTGGCGATCAGGTGCCAGTATGGGCCATTCAAGGGGTGGGTGAGCGCTCGCCGTATGTTGGCGAAAGCGTGACCACGACTGGCGTTGTCACCGGTATTTTCCCCGCGCTGGATGGCTTCTGGATTCAGTCCAAAGAAACCGACTATGATTCCCGGACTTCGGATGGTCTGTTTGTGTGCCGCGGGGCGCTGGCTGACGATCTGCGGCCCGGCGATTGGGTGCAGGTCAGTGGCGTGGTGCGTGAGGCCTACCAGCAAACCTGCCTGGAAATCGCTGCTGCACAGGATGTTGTCACGCTCAGTTCAGCCCATACGCTACCCGTGGCCGAAGAATTGAATCCACCCGCCGAGATAGAAGCGTCACTGGCGTATTACGAGAGTCTGGAAGGTATGTTCGTGCAGATCACGCAAGCGGCCTTCGTTGTCGCCCCCAGCAATCGCTATGGTGAATATACCCTCGTGCGCGCCGATCAGGGTGTAACGCGCTTGTGGCAAGGCCAGGAGAACGGCAACGCAATTGTCGTAGATGACGGCAGTAATATCGCCCACGATGACCGCTCCACGATGGCCTATGTCGTCAACAGCGGCGATCAAGTTACCAATCTCATTGGGCCGCTGGCATTCACTTATGGACAGTACAAAATTGAGCCGGTGGCGAAGCCTGCCGTGCTGGCCGTGCAAGCTGATTTGCCCAGCCTGCCTGCCCTGGCAACTGACGAATTCAGCCTGATGACCTGGAATGTCGAGAATCTCTTCGATTTCACCGACCCGCATCCCTCCAGCCCGCCCATGCCGTCAATTGACGAATATCGCATTCAGATCGCCAAAGTAGCCAACACCATCGTGGCTGCTGGAGCGCCGATCATCGTGGGTTTGCAAGAAGTCGAGAATATCGGCATTTTGGAAGATATTGTTGCCCAGGAAGCGCTGGCCGGGTACGACTATCAGGCGGTGTTGATCGAGGGTACCGATAGCCGTTATATCGATGTTGGCTATCTGGTGCGCGGCGATCAGGCCCAAATTCTGCGCCAGGAGCAGTATCCCGCCCCGGATGGCCTCACCAGCCGCCCGCCGTTGCTGGTAGCGGTGGAAATTGTCACATCGCAGGGTGCACAGACGTTATTCCTATTGAACAATCATTTTACTTCGATGAGCGGTGGCGAAGCGGCCACCGAGCCGCGTCGCAATGCACAAGCGGCCTGGAATGTGAGTGTGATGCAAGAACTTCTGGCGGATGAGAGTGGTCTGTTGGCCGTGATGGGCGACTTGAACTCGTATTATGATTCGCTCCCGATTGAAACTTTGCGGCAGGCCGGGTTGGTGCATGTTTTCGAGGCAATTCCCGCCGAGGCGCGCTATACTTATATCTATCAGGGGCAATCCCAGGTGCTCGATCATATTCTGGTGACGCCCCCATTGATGGCGCTGCTGCGTCGGGTGGATGTACTCCACGTCAATGCCGACTACGCCCTGCCCGCCGCGGAGGACACCTCCCCGTTGCATAAATCGGATCATGATCCGGTGGTAGCGGTGTTTGCGGTGGCGCCTTAGAACCAAAACCTGACAGGTCTCACAGACCTGTCAGGTTTCGATGAGGAAAACCCTATGAATATAGCCATCATCGGAGCCGGAATTGCGGGTATGTCTGCCGCCTATGATCTGGTGCGCGCCGGGCATGCGGTGACCATCTATGAGGCCAGCGAGCAGGTGGGCGGTTTGGCCTCGGGATTCAAAGAACCTCACTGGGACTGGTCGGTGGAGAAGTTTTACCATCACTGGTTCGCCTCCGATACCCACATGTTGGGTCTGATCGAAGAACTTGGACGGAGCGAAAAAGTGCTCTTTCCGCGCCCGTATACCGTGCTGCTGCACAATGGAAAATGGTACCCCTTCGATTCGATTACTCAGGCGCTGCTTTTCCCCGGGTTGGGCTGGGGGCTGGATAAAATTCGCTTTGGGCTGGTGGGCGTCTATCTGCGCCTGACAAAGAACTGGCGCAGCCTCGAGAAAGTCACCGCCCACGCCTGGATGCAGAAATGGGCCGGGAAGCGCGTGTACGAGAAGATGTGGGAACCGCTGTTGATTGGTAAATTTGGCCCGCATTACAAGGATGTACCGATGTCCTGGTTTTGGGCGCGGTTGCATGCGCGCACCACGCGCCTGGGCACCTACCAGGGCGGATTCCAGGCTTTTTGTGATGACTTCGCTGAAATTCTGCGCGGACTGGGAGTGGAATTTCAGATGAATACGCCGATTGGGCAGATTCGTCAAAGTGATGAAAGGCTGATTTGTCAGTTTGACGGACGACCGACGACGGACGACCGGGCAACATACGACAAAGTGCTTTCCACCACCTCCCCGGCTTTGATGACAAAGCTGGCCCCCGATTTGCCCGACGAGTACCTGCGCGGCTTGTTAAATCTAAAATCGATGGGGGCGGTAGTGCTGACGCTTGCGTTGAAGCATCAACTTTCGGAAGACGGTTTTTACTGGTTTAGCGTGCCCAAGGATGCCGGGTACCCCTTCCTGGCGTTGGTAGAGCACACGAATTATGTTTCGGCGGAGAATTTTGGCGGCGACCACATTGTCTACTGCGGGGATTATCTCGAAACCGATCACCCCTATTTCGAGTTTAGCCAGGATCAACTTTTAGAGCAGTATCTGCCTGCTTTGCGGCGATTCAACCCCAACTTCCAGCCCGATTGGGTCATCAAAAGCTGGCTGCACCGCACCCGGTATGCCCAGCCCGTGCCTGAGATCAACCACTCCCGCAATATTCCTGAGATCAAGACGCCGATTCCCGGGCTGTATTTTGCCAGCATGAGCCAGGTTTATCCCTGGGACCGCGGTACCAACTTCGCCGTGGAAATTGGCCGTCGGGCGGCAGGTCTGATGATGGACTAAAAATTTCCATCCACAATTTTCACCGCGGAGAACATGGTGAATCGCTGTATAATCACTCGAAATCCGTGTGTCTGGATTCTGCAGTGGTTGGTGTATAATCGTGTCGCTTTTCTGGAGACCCGACATGGCAAAAAAACGAAGCAAATCTCGCAAAAAATCCGCTCAGAGTGCAGCGGCACTGCGTCTTAATGGCTTAAGAGCTTTTCAGGGTGGTGATTACGAACAGGCTATCCAAACCTGGGAACGGATACCCGAATCTCAGCAGCCAATACCGGCCCTGGCGGAAACTTATTTCCGGCGAGGGCTGGAGCGCTTCTATGGTTCCGTTTCTCAGCCTCAAGATGCTTTGAAAGATTTTCAAAAAGCCGCCGAAATCCAACCCGAAGATCCGTGCTATGCCTTTCACCTGGGATTGGCCTCTCATCATCTGAGCGACATCCCGCAGGCCATTCAGTCGTACCGGCTGACGCGCCGGACTGCCGGGCCTTATGCAAAGCGTGCTGCCTACCCGCTGGCTCTGGCGCTGCTCCAACAGGGGCAAGACCCAAGCGTTGATGCGGTGTGGGCTGAATTGGGCGCCGATGAGCGAGTTATGCTGCAAGAGGCGGGCGTTTTTCGCCGCCGCCCGTACCAACTGGCTCCTGAAACGCCACAGCTATGGCGTGCATTGGCTGCCCTAGATGCAGGCGACCTCCTGGCCGCGCAAACAGGCCTGGAGGAATGCCCGGCAGCCACAGAAACCGAACAGGGTATTTTGCATTATTATCGCGGCGTGCTATCGGCTCAACTGGAAGAATGGGAATCTGCCCGCCGTGAATGGCTGGCCGCTTATTCCTCTGGGCTTCGCGGCCAGCCATTGAAGCATAATCTGGCAGAGATATTTCACCGGGCGGCAGAAGACGCACTCCTGAACGGTGATTCTCAGATTGCACTGGCTGCCGCGCAAGAGGCAGGTCGGCATAAATCAGAGGACAACGCGCTGAACGGGTTGTTGGCTCAAATTTACCAGCATTTGGGCTACCAGGCTGCCCTGGCCAGCCGATGGGAGCAGGCTCAAAACCACTGGCAAACGGCGGTTGAACTGGATAGCAGCAGTTTTCGATTGGCATATAATCTGGCGTTGGTTTACGAGCGCAGAGAAAACTATCTGTCAGCCGGTGAAACCTGGCGCGAGGCTTTACGTCGCCGCCCGCGCCGCGCCGACCATCCCGATGCCATTTCCGATGAGCAGGTGGCCCGCCTGTGGCAGCGCACCGCCGAGGCGTACCGCCAAGCAGGTCAGTTGGATGAGGCCACCCGGGTTTATCAGCAAGCTATCAAGTGGTCGCCCGAAAACCTCGATGTGCGCCTGAACATGGCTGAGAGTTTGTTATTCGATGGCCGGATTCAGGCTGCCCAAAACGAATTAGAGCGTATCCTCGAGCGGAATCCAGACCATGTCCCCACGTTGATCCGCCTGGGCGAGGTACTTTTTCGCAATCAGAATTGGTGGGTTAAAGCCGGTGCGCGGCGTCATTGGGAACACGCTCTGAAATTGCAACCGGCAAACCCACAGGTGCGCCAGGCTCTGGCGGAGTGGTACCTCGATCAGGCTGAAATTGATTATTCCTGGGATCGTTTCAAAGAAGCGATTGAAAACTACCAAAAATCACTGGAATATCAGCCCCATGATGCTTATCTATTAGCCTGTATTGCCAACTGTTTGATTCATTTGGGCGATCTGGAACAGGCGGGCGACTATGCCAACCAGGCCTTTGAACACGCCGGTAGCAATCTGGATATTCCCAACGAACTTCTGAGTGGATGGATCGCCGTAGACAACCCGGAGCAAGCCTGGGAGACGATGAAACGATTCGAAGCGCAGAATAGCTCAATCCCCGGGGCCTTCTACCTCTCTCAGGCCGCCAAATGGTTGGATGAAGACGATTTGGAGAATGCGACTTCCTGGCTGGAGCGCGCTGTTTCCCAAGCGGCCCCCGATGAAACGATCCTGTACCTGATTGGCGCGCGACTGATTGACTATGACGATGACCTGGCCCGCCAATATCTGGAACAAGCCATTGCTGCCCAACAAGTTCCCGGAAAGGCTCACCTGGCGTTGGCTCGTCTGGAAGCAGACCTTAGAAATGTCAGAGAGAGTAAGAAGCATCTTAACGAGGCCGAGCGCATCGCCCGTACTACGAAAGACCGTGATCTGGCCGAGAAGGTGGAAATCGCTCGCATGATGTCTGGCGGCCCACAGGTTTTGATGCAACGGCTGATGGAGATGGGTTCCCCCGAGTTATTTGAGAGTTTCCTGAATTATTTTGACGACGAATTTGCCCCGGATGAATTCTATGATGATTGATTCACTTTCCCAAATTCCCGATCCCGGCCAGGAGCGAAAACAGTCGGCACATGAACGCCAACCAGACCTGACCAGTAGCGATCCGTATACCGTTTTGGGCTTGCCGAGCCGCGCCCCGGCCCGCGAAATTAAGCGCAAATACTTCGAATTGGTGCGCCAATACCCCCCCGAAACACATGCCGATGAATTCAAACTGGTAAGAGCGGCCTATGAAAAACTGCAAACTGAAGAGGCCAAAGCCGAAACTGATCTATTCTTATTTCAACCCCCGCCCCCCTGGGAGCCTCGCAAGCGCGCCTCAAAATTTGATCTGGCGTTTGATCCGCAAGACATTTGGCTGCTACTGCAAAGCCACGCCGATCTGGGGGCCGTCGATTTCACAGCCGATTATCGTCAGGTGAAGATATGAGCAATCATCGCCAGGTCTGGGAAACCCTGAGCCATCTTCTCAATCGGCTGGAAGGTGATGTAAGTGGCCCGAACGATACGACGCCAGCGCCAGAATCAGGGGATGGGCTGGTCAATTTAGAAAAAGAAGTTCGCAAACTTGGAAAAACCCAATTCAAGGCAAATGCTCTGGTTGAGGATCAATCTGCTCATCTCGAAAAAATAGTAGCCAGTACACAGTCGGCCCAGGAACAAAACACCCGCCTGCTGGAGATGTTGGCAGAAAATCACACCGCAGCAGCCCAGAAAGACCTGCTCGAAGCCTTGCTGCCAGCCCTGGATGGATTGGACAACGCCATCTCGAGCGGGCAGCATTACCTGGCAAAACGCGATCTGGCAGCCCGCAGCGCGACGATTTCCCCGGCGCAAGCTGTGCTGGTTTCCCCTGCCGATCGTGCGATCTTGGCCGGATGGTTGGATGGCTTACGTCTGGTACGCGAACGCCTGCTGGCAATTCTCGAAGCCGGCGGGGTAACGCCCATCCCGTCAGTGGGTTTGCCATTTGACCCGTACCAACATGTTGTCGTCGGTAAAACGCCCCAGGTTGCCTCTGGCATACAACCCACCCCTGGCATCATCACTGCGGAAGAACGCTGCGGCTACCGCTCTCCGGCTGGCGTTCTGCGTTATGCCGAAGTGATCGTTTACCGGGCAGATTAGAACGACTATGACTCTCTGAGATTTTGCGTGGTATTCTCCATATCTGGACATTACCACGCGAACTCTCAAAAAACAAACGCTATATGGAGAATATGTCCTTATGAGTAAAATAGTTGGTATTGACCTCGGCACCACAAACTCGGGTGTTGCAGTTGTGCGTGATGGCGTGCCGGTTATGCTGCCCAACGGCAACGAGCGCATCATCCCTTCTGTTGTAGGGTATTCAGCCGATCAGCAATGGCTGGTGGGAACTCCTGCCCGCAATCAGTATGTTCTCGACCCCGAGAATACCATTCGCTCCATCAAACGCAAAATGGGTGGCGATACCCGCACCACCCTGGGCGGCAAGTCCTTCAGCCCCCAGGAAATTTCGGCTTTTCTTTTGCGCGAATTGAAGGAAATTGCCGAGCGCAGCCTGGGATACGAGGTCAGTGATGCCGTCATCACCGTTCCGGCCTATTTTTCAGACGCAGCCCGTCAGGCCACCCGGGATGCCGGACGAATCGCCGGATTCAACGTGCGTCGCATCATCAACGAACCCACTGCGGCGGCCCTGGCGTATGGTCTTGAAGGCTCCGATGATCAGACCGTGCTGGTTTATGACCTGGGCGGCGGCACTTTCGATGTCTCATTGGTGGAACTGATGGGCGGTATCGTAGAAGTGCGCGCCAGCCATGGCGATACGCAATTGGGCGGCGACGATTTCGACCTGCTCCTGGCCGAGCAAATCGCAGCCTGGTTCGATGAGACTCATGGTGTGAGGGTGCATGACGACCGGCGGGCTTTTGCCCGAATCTTGCGGGCTGCCGAAACGGCAAAAATCCAACTTTCATCCCATCCGTATACCTGGGTCAAAGAAGAATATCTGATAGAAAAAAATGGGGTACCGCTCCATCTGGAATATGAGATCAGCCGAAAAGATTTCGAAATCCTGATCCAGCCGCTGCTCCAGAAAACCCTGGAGTCGATCAATCAGGTGATTCTCGATTCGGGCGTTTCTACCGAACAGATTCAGCAGGTCTTGATGGTAGGCGGCTCATCGTATATCCCTGCTGTGTGGGAACTGGTAGCCGAAACCCTGGGCACAGAACCCCACATGTCGCTAAACCCGGAGGAAGTTGTCGCCCTGGGGGCTGGCGTGCAGGCGGCTATCATCGCTGGCGAGCCGATTGACGCTATCCTTGTGGATATCACCCCGCACTCCCTGGGCATCGCGGTCGCGAAGGATTTCATGGGGCAGTTGATCTCCGACCGCTATAAAGTCCTGATCCGGCGCAATACCACCATCCCGACCACCAAAGAAGAAGAATTCTATGCCATCTATCCCGACCAGGACACAATCCGCATTGAGGTCTATCAAGGGGAGCATCCGGTGGCCTCCAAGAACACCCCCCTGGGCGAGTTCCTGATCACCGGGTTGGAGCCAGAGAAGCCCGAAGAGACAGCCGCCATCACCGTGCAATTTGATTTCGATGTCAATGGCATTCTCAAGGTTACAGCCCGCGATCGTAAAACCGGCAAACAGGAGGCGATTACGGTAGAGGCCTCGCGCACCCGGTTAAGCGAGGCCGAAATTCTTTCGGCAAAGAAATGGGCAGATCAGGAAGCGCTTTCGCTGGTGTCTCTTTCGGATGAAACGCGCGTTCTGGTGGACCGCGCCCAAAAACTCCTGGAAGGTAAAACCCTTTCCGATGAAGACCGCCAGGAACTGGGGATTCTACTATCCGGCATTGATGAGGCCCAGGCGATTGGCGACGAAGAGGACCTGGACGAATTGGCGCAATCGCTGCTCGATTTGCTATTCGATTTGGAGGACTGATTTCAGAAAGGGTTCAATTTGCTGGTTCATCTGTAAAATGTGCAGGCGACAGTCGCTCGCGAAGTGATCGGCGCCTCGTTTGCAGCGCAGCCACAGGAGATTGCCAACGTTGAATTATGTGGGTATAAAGATCGCTTCGCTCTGTCGCACTAACACGAGTGAAGCGCTCACCCCCTTGATAGAGGGCAGCATTGGGCATGACATTGTGACGGTGTACAGCGAAAGATAGTTCTCTTTCGATACGCCCAAAAAATTTCGATTTTCGTTTGCTGAGCCACCCGCATATAACCATCAAAGCGACTATCGTGCCTGTGGGATGTGTGCGGACGGGAACGCGATGCTATGGCATGCGGCTCATGCACTCCCCAATTTCGAAGCCGAATTTGGTGTATAGCTCGTGGGCGTCGCGCGTGCGCAGCACTTGCTGCGCAGTCGGAACGACGGCAGGGTGCTCTAGAATACATTCGATCAGCCATCGACCCAGGCCGCGGCCGCGATACTCGGGGGCGACCATCACATCGGCGATCCAGGCGAAGGTTGCGCTATCGGTGACTGTGCGCGCAAAACCAATTTGCTGCTCTCCATCGAAGAGTGATAAAGGAATTGACCCCTGAATGGAGGCGGCTATAACCTCACGCGGGCGCGTGGGCGCCCAATAGTTACTGCGCAGCATGGCTTCTACAAAATTCAAATCAACAAGATCGCGCTCATTGAAGATGCTGAAATTGCCGCGTTTCCATTGCATCGTTCACGCTCCTAGCGGGATGCCATCCAGAACTGGTGCTCAACCTTCATGCAACGATCCATAACCACTTGTAATCCTGCGTTCTGTGCTTTCTGAGCCGCCGCATCGTGAAGGATTCCCAACTGCATCCAGATTGTTTTGGCGCCGAGTTGGATGGCTTGGTCCACGAAGGGTGGCACAGCTTCACTGCGACGGAAAATCAGCACCAGGTCAATCGCTTCGGAAATGGCGTTCAGTTTGGCATACGCCTTTTCGCCGAGCGCCGCATCCAGGTGGGGGTTGACCGGGATGATGCGGTAGCCCTGGGATTGCAGATAGGCGGGAACAGTATAGCCCGCTTTGGCCGGGTTGGACGAAAAACCGACCACGGCGATGGTTTTGGTTTTTCGCAGGATGGATTGAAGGTTTGTGTCCATAGAATCGACTCGGAAATAACACGAAACTCATCACCAAGGCACGAAGGCCGCAAAGCGCAGTTGTGTATTTCTTGGCGATGGTGGTTAAGATAATCCTGGTTGATTGGGGATATTCAGGGAAAGAGTGGTTGCCTTCTACTCCAATCGTGAGGCCAGGAAAGGTACCAGCATCTCCTCACGGTGCAGCCCGCCGTGACGTCCGATCAGCGGATTGGGTTTTTTGGCCCACCACAGATAGGCGTTGCCGCGCGGGGCGGCGATTAGATCGCCCAGGCGGTCGCGCAGGCGCGGGTGCTGCGGCCCCGGCCCGAACAGTCCGCCTTGCAGGGCTTGCTCTGGTGTGAAGAGAACAAATTCGCCCGGCCAGGCGGCATCAAGATATTGGCGGATGGCCTGCGTTTGTCCCGGTTTGGCGTAGAGATACAGCAATCGGTTTTCGCCCGTTGGCTGAATATGCAGCATGGCATCCAGATCGGGGTGATTCTTAAGGTGATAGCGTGGCTCATCAAACGTGCGAATCTGCCCGTGATCGGCGGTCAGAATCACCAGCGTGTCTTTGCGAGCCGCCGGGCTGAGCGTGTTGAGAAAATGACGCTCGAAGGCTTCGCTGAACTGGGTGAATTCGGCGGCGACACGTTCATCTTCGGGCTGGTATTGATGCGAAAAACTATCAACGACACCCCAATAGGCCCAACTATAGATGCGCTGCGCCGGTTTTTCATCGAACAGCTCGCGCATCGTCACCCACAGGTCAACGGGAGTGCTGAACGGGGCAATTTCAACCTCGCGCATTTGCATCGTCGATAGCCCGGAGTGGGAGATGCTGTGATGCAGGAAAGCATAAGGTTGCACGCCATGCGCCTTGAGATGTTCGCCCAGAGTGGTCATTTGCAAATATTCGGGCGGCTTGAACCCGGCTTTGGCGAGATCGCCGACACCGACCTGGAAAGCGATGGGTGTATGCAAGATCATATTGGTGACAATGCCGTATTCCTTGAGCCAGAGTTCGTACCCGGCAATGCCATGTTCGGCGGCGCTGGCCCCTGTCCATAGGGTGGTGGTGGCGGCGCTGGTTGTACTGGGGCTGATGGAGGTCAGCGGGGCGAGCGTGCCGCTTTCTAGCAATCGATTCCACACCGGGTTGCGCTTTTCATCCAACCAGCGAGTGAAGCGGTGCAGGGCCAGGGCATCCATCAGGATCAGGACCACGCGGCGCACACCCTCCCCCGGGGAAAGGAGTAGCTCCGGGCGCAACGCACCCGCCCCGAGGTCGGGCACGTTCAGCCAGCGGCAAATCGAGGTGGGAATATTGAGGATCGAATCCCCATCATATTTCGGATAAATAAAATCATCCCCCAATTCCAAGCCAGGGAGGCGATGCTTTTCGATGATTGGCAATAATGTGGGAATTTGATTGGGCATGGGTGTATCTCTGGAAAGGCTGCGTGATATAATGACGCCGCCATCGATAAGCTCTCATTTTGGAGGTTGAATTGAAAACAGCTTTCTTGTCCGGGCGGCGTTTGCGGGAATGGCGGGAATATCTTACCGCATATTTAATGATTGCGCCTGCAACGATACTCATCTTGATGTTTGGTATTTTTCCGGTTGGGTTTGCGTTGTTTGTGAGTTTGCACAAGTGGCGTTTGAAGCGGGGCGATTTTTTGGGGATGGATAATTATGTTCGCGCACTAGAGAATTTTGCCTATATTTTATTCTTCGGGTTGGCCGTTGGACTGCTGGTGTGGGGCGTGATGGCGCTGCGCCGCATGTGGGTTGAGTCGCAGGAATTTGGTGATCAACCCTGGTGGCTGGCGTTACCGGCCTTATTATTTTCGGCGACGTTGCTCAGCATGGTGAATTGGCTATTCCGTGTTTTGCCTGAAATGCTGGATATTGCCGACAAGATCATCGGCCTGGAGAAAACCCGCGAGCTATTTTTGCAACTTCTCGACGAGGCGTTTCATGCCGAGATTGCGTTTGCAGCCTGGCGGATTCTTGTTAGCCTGGCGGTGATTTCCTTGCTGGTTTTTGCGGGGCTGTTATTTTCACAACAATTGAGCAAGCCGCGCTTTGGAAACTACACATTTCAATTTTTGGGTGTGGAGTTGGTGCTGTTCAGCGGCGCATGGTTACTGTGGGTAACATATCTTGCTGTGCAGGCAGCCTATGTGTTGGCGATGGAGAGCGGCGTGGATCCTGGCATTTGGCCGCAGGTGATAACCATTGGATCGGGCGTGATTTTGCTGCTGCTGGGATGGCGCGTCTGGCAGCGGGGACTCACACGCAGCAACAATTGGGCCTTTTTAGGGCATGTGCTCGCCGCAATGACGATGCTGGTGGGCGCCTGGCTATTGATTGGTGAACTGCCCACGTTGTTGGCTGCTGGCGATAAAGATATTTGGGTCGGCCTCAAGGTGACCCTGTTTTATTCGTTGGGGACGGTACCTTTTCAGTTGACCTTTTCACTCTTCCTGGCGATCTTGCTTTTCCAAAAGCTGCGCGGCTCCGAAATTTTTCGTATGTTGTATTTTCTCCCTTATGTTACTCCCACCGTCGCCAGCGCGGCGATATTCCGTCAGTTATTCTCCAATCGCTATCAGGCTCCGATCAATCAGTTGTTGATTACGCTGGGTATGGAACCGCAGCAATGGCTGCGTGAGCCGCGTGGCATTTTTGTCATTCTGGCTCAGGCGGCGCATCTGAGTTGGCCCGATTGGGCCGCCGGGCCGAGCATGGCGCTCCTGGCGATTATGATCTATTCCGTCTGGACCTATATTGGCTATGACACGGTTATCTATTTGGCCGGTTTGGGCAATATCTCGACCGAATTGATTGAAGCCGCTGAAATTGACGGCGCAGGCCAATGGGAAGTTTTCCGTCATATCACCCTGCCGCTGCTCTCCCCGACGACCTACTTCCTCTCGCTGCTGGCGATTATTGGTACGTTTAAGGCCTTTAATCATATTTGGGTCATGCGGCAAGGCTCGGCGCTAGGCACAACCGACACGTTTAGCGTTGTGATTTTCGCTGAATTTTTTGAGAAGCTGCGTTATGGCTATGCTTCGGCGTTGGCGTTTGTATTGTTTGCCGTGATCCTCAGCCTGACCTATATTAACAATAAAATTCAAGGCTCGCGCGTGTTTTATGGGTAGCTACTTAACGCAAAGGCGCGATGTAGCAAAATCGCCAAGAAACACACCTAAAAAACATTTGCGACGCAGCAACCTGGCGTCGCCGGTGCCCCTTAGGGCATTCCGTTGTAGGAGATCGCTCTATGGATAGCGAACAACATTTTTGGAAGAACTCTCGCAAGGCAGCGAAAAATATCTCAGTTTACACATTCCTTGTTTTGGGTGTAGTGATCTCGGTCACGCCATTTTTATGGATGATTCTGACCTCCTTCATGTCTTTGGGAGAAGCCCAGGGTATTCGCTGGATTCCATCGCAATTGCATTTTGAAAATTACACCAACGCTTGGAAAGAAGCCGCCTTTTCGGAATATTTTGTCAACAGCGTATTTCTGACCATTATCACTCTGGCAGGAGAACTGACCTTTAGCATCATGGCGGCTTACGCCTTTGCTCGCATCAAATTCCCTGGGCGAGAGGTCATCTTTGGGCTGCTGCTC
>ERZ890953.382-NODE-382-length-26084-cov-7.858658_pt1 | contig 26084 bp, 17 predicted proteins | sample MGYA00521264_ERZ890953 | MGnify/ENA primary metagenome ERZ890953 (study PRJEB32303, sample SAMEA104408629) | aquatic metagenome | biome: Brackish water; feature: Chemocline; material: water | place: Baltic Sea | collected 2014-10-26T21:54:00 | depth 200 m ...
CGAGCCAGCGGCGGCAGCCGCGGTGCCCGAAGGGCAGGTGAAGCCCTGCTGCGCGCTAGCGGTCTGGGGGGAGGCATCCTCCCCCCACCAGCAAGCGAGGCCGGGGTAATCGTGCGGGCCCACTGGCCCGAACGATGACCATGGCCGTCCAGTCCCCCTGCGATGGCCGCCGCCTCGAGGGCCTCCTGCACGATGGGCTTGCCCGCGATCTGAGCGAAGGGCACCGCGCTCAGGTCCTCGTCCCCCGGCTGCAGCCGGGAGACCTCGAGGTGCTGGGTGCGGGGGGGCTTGTGCAATGCGGCTCCTGAGCTGGTTCGGGGTATCATGGCGGCCTCACCCCGGGCCGCCGGTTCCCGCGGTGACGGCTCGCCTCCGAGTCCTCGCCTACCCGCACCGTCACCGCTGGAGCCGCTCCATGTCCTGGTCCAGGTCGTTCGTTCCAGTCCTTCTCATCGCCTCCTCCCTGGCCGCCATGCCCCGCTCCGCGCAGGCGACCTGGTCGGTCATCGCCGTCGATCCGGAGACCCGGGAGGTCGGTGCGGCAGGGGCCACCTGCGGGCCCTTCGTGTGGATGATCGCCCAGGTGGAGCCCGACGCGGGGGCGGTGGTCTCGCTGTTCGCCACCAATGTCGGAGCCCGCAAGGACATCGCGGCGGCGCTGGGTGAAGGCGAGAGCCCCGAGGCGGCGCTCGAGCCCGTGCTCGTGGCGGACTACGATGACGAGCTGGGCATCCGCCAGTACGCGGTGGTCGGCTTCGATGGGCTCGGGGCTGTGTACACCGGCGACGAGTGTGACGACTGGAAGGGCGCCTTCGCCGAGGATTACATGGCCGTGGCGGGCAACACCCTGGTGTCCGAGCTGGTGCTGGGCGAGGTGGCGCTGGCCTACCAGGCGGCCCAGGGCGAGCCTCTGGCGGACCGGCTGCTGGCCGCCCTCGAGGCGGGCGCGGCCCAGGGAGGAGACAGCCGCTGTGACCCCGAGGTGGCGGCCGAGAGCGCGTTCTTGTTCGTGGCCCAGCCCGACGATGGGCGCCCGACCATCGATCTGACCGCCTCCAGCAAGGACGGCGCGGTGGCGGCCCTGCGGGACAAGTACGACGGCGGCAAGCGGCGCAACCTGCACTGCTCGTCCGCGGGCGACCTGCCCTCTGGTCTGGGCCTGCTGGGCCTGCTGGGGATCCTGGGGCTGCTGCTGCGTCGCCGGGCCGAGATCAGGCTCACAGCACCAGCTCCACGCTCACACCCGGCGGCAGCTCGAGCTGAAGGATCTGCTCCATGACGGCTTCGCGCAGCTTGCGCTCCCTGGGCTCGGTGCTTGTGATCTGGAGCCTGATGGCCGGACCCAGGTCTTCGCGGTCCAGGGCGCCTGGGGCGCTGCTGATCTCGATGCTCGCGACCTCGGTGATGGGGACCTGCCGACCGTCGGGGGTGCGGATGCTGGCGTAGAGCAGGGACTGCATGGGGCTGTCGCCGGGCGCGGTGCTGCACAGCACCACGGGCATGGCGCCAGCGGCTCCTCCGACGCCCAGCTCCACGGGCAGGCAGGCCATGGCGGCCCGCGCGCTCTCGGCTAGCTGGGCCTGGCTCGAGCCCAAGGCCGCCAGGCGCTCGCGGTCGGCCTGGATGGTGATCTGGGGAGAGTCGGGGAGCCGCCCGTCGTCCACGGCGGTCTCGTGGCCTGGCATGAACAGCTGCTCGGCGAGGGTGGCGGCGATGCTGGGCAGCAGGGCGTGCTCTTGGGCCTCGAGGAGCAGCTCGAGGCGGCTTCCCGGGCCTTCCCAGCTCAGCACCTCGAGCTCGGGTTGGGTGCGCAGGGAGCCCACCAGCTCCTGCATGGTGCGCTCGGGAGGGGCCGCGTCGAAGCGGAGCATCAGCCTGGCTCGCTCGGGCCGGGGGGCGTCCAGGGCTGTGTGGCTCGGTCGGCCCAGCTCCAGCAGGACGTCGCTGGGCTCCACCACGGCGCTGAGGGCCTGGATGCGCTCCGCGAGCTCGCGGTCGATGCCCTCAGTGGCTGGAGTCTCGATCTCCACCGCCAACACCATGGCGCTGGGAGCCATGTTCTGGCTGATCAGGCTGGCAGGGCACTGCGCCTGGGCCCGCTCCATGGCTGGCGCCAGCTTGTCCAGCACCGTGGCTCGGGCTGCGCCGGGCTGCGGATGGATGGACAGCAGGGCGGCTGGCTGGCCGTCGAGGAGCACCATGGGGGCCTGCGGGTCTTGCTCAACGCGGATGGAGGCGATGTCCGACAGGCGAACGGGCAGCTCGTCCGCCATGGTGACCACCGTGTTGGCCAGCTCCTCGATGCTGCTGGGGGCTGAGCTCGCGCGCAACAGAAAGCCGTCGGCGGCGAACTCCGAGCTGGCCCCCGACAGCGCCAGCTGCAGCTGGTCGAGGGTCAGACCCACCATGCCCAGGCGGGCGGTGTCCACCTGGACCACCATGCGATCGCCTGCCAGGCCCACGAGCTCGGCGTACTCCACCCCCGCTACGGTCCTGGCGGCCTGCGCCATGGACGTGGCGCAGCGCTGCCAGCCCTCGCTCCCGGTGATGGCCACCCGGGCCAGGAGTCGCTCGCTGGAGTGGGCGTTGCCGAGCCAGCTGCTCTCGGCTTCGGCGGGGAGCATGCTGGCGGTCTGCTGCAGCTGCTCGAGCAGCGCGGCCCTGAGGGCGTAGCCGTCGGTGGTCCTTGGCTCATACCAGACCGTGACCACGGATCCGCCCTCGACGGTCCGGGACTGCACGCGCTGCACCCCGGCCACCGAGGCCACGCTCGCCTCGATCGGGATGGTGATGGTGTGCTCCACCTCCTCGGGCGAGGCTCCGGGGTAGTCCGTGTGGATGGCGACGGCCTGGAGCGTGGGCTCGGAGTCCAACAAGGAGCCCAGGCCTCCGCAGCCCAGCACCAGCAGGCCCGCGGCGCAGCTGGCGGCGATCAGGCGGTTCATGGCGCACCCTGAGCTGGCGCCTGGGGGTCGCCGGCTTGGGCCCCGCCGTCGACATGGTGCCAGTAGCCGTGCTCCTGCAGGTGCTTGCGCAGGGCGGGGTCGGGCGCGGCGGCGGCGTTGGGCAGGCTGCTCTTGCTCTGGTCGATTCGTTCCTGGGCGAAGGCATCCAGCCGCTCGCGCATGGCCTCGGCCGGGCCCAGGGCGCCGCCCTTGGCCAGGTCCTCGCGCTCCATGGGATCGTCCTCGAGATCGAAGAACAGGTAGGCCGGGGGATGCTGTCGGCCTGGGCCGCCCGCGCCGCGAGGCCCTCCGCTGCCCGGGTTGAAGCGGATGAGCTTGGTGGAGCCCGAGCGCAGGGCCATGTTGCGCTGATCGTTGAGGTGGAAGACGTCGCGGTGCTGGTACTCGCCGGTGGCCAGGCCCATCAGGGGCAGCAGCGGCTGGCCGGGCATACTGGCGTCCTGGGTGGCCCCGGCCCTGGCCAGGATGCTGGGGGCCAGGTCGAGCTGCTGGACCTGCTGCGGAACCCGCTGGCCTGGCTGGGGGGCGGAGGGGTCCACCCAGATCAGCGGGATCTGCAGGTCGGGCTCGTTCAGGGTGCCGTGCTGGAAGCGACCGTTTTCACCCAGGTGATGGCCGTGGGGAGAGGTGAGGATCACCACGGTGCGCTGCGCCAGTCCGCTGCTGTCCAGGGCGGCGATCACGTCGGCCAGGCCCCCGTCGTAGGTGGACAGAGCGCGGTCGTAGGCCGCGATCACCGCGCCCTCGGGGTCAGCGCCGTCCTTGTCCTTGTCCTTGTCCTTGTCTTTGCCCTCGCCTCTGGTCAGGCAGTTCATCAGCTCACCGATGGCGATGGCACCCCGGTTGGCGCGGTTGCCCGCCAGGTCCTGGCAGCGCTCGGCGGCTCCGGGGTAGCGGTCGAGCTCCGCCACGGTGGCCACGAACTGCAGGTCGATGTCATGCACGAAGGCCAGGAAGGGCTCCGGCGGGCCAGCCTGCAGCCAGCCGGCCAGGTCGTCGGTGACACCACGGCCGGTGGGCTCGGCGTCGGCGGCGACGACGTGGTCGAAGCGGGAGCCGATGGTCTGCTCCATGCTGCCCGCGTTGGCGCCCAGGAAGGCGGTGGTGCCGTAGCCGTACAGGGCCAGGATCTCGGGGAAGCTCAGGCCTGGACCCATCCATCCCAGCATGGTGGAGTCGGCGGTGGGCAGCACGGGGTAGCGGCCGGTCAGGATGGTGGCCAATGCGGGCATGGTCCAGCCCGCCTGCGCCAGGTTGGCCTCGAAGAGCGTGCCTCGGGCTGCCAGGGCCGCCAGGGTGGGTGCGACGGGAGGACCGTCTCCCGGGGAGTTCACCCGATCGGCCCTCAGGGAGTCGGGCACCAGCACCAGGAAGTTGGGCCGCTCCAGCACCTGCGCGGGTACGGGCGGCGGAGGCGGCGGAGGCGTGGGCTCGGCCTGGCAGGCGCTCAGGAGCAGCACGCCCAGCGCCGCACAGGCCCAGGAGAGAGGGCTGCGCATGTCAGTCCAGCACCATCAGGTCCACCCGACCGCGCTTGGCCCGGCGCCTGCTCTTCTTGCCCACCTCGCCCACGGGCAGCAGGCTCGGCCCCACCGGCTCGGCCAGCAGCCAGCTGCGGTCGTCTCGCTCGAGCTTCGCCTCGCCGCGCTGGGGCTCCATGCCCATGCCCACGTAGGCGTGGCCTGGGATGTAGACCATGGCCAGGGGAAGCTCGGGCCAGGCCTGGTGCATGAGCGCCAGGTAGAGGGTGGACTTGGAGTCACAATCGCCGCGGTTGCGGCCCAGCAGGGACAGGGGGCGGCGGTAGCGATCCCGTTGCTTCGAGGCTTGCTCGTAGGGGATGTTCTGGACGAAGCCCAGGGCCAGCTCGGCGAAGGCGCGGGGATCGTCCCCCGGCCCGCCCAGGGCCGTGACCACGGGGTCCAGGTCGTCGGCGTAGTCGCGGACATGCTGGATGTGGTCGGGCAGGATGCCGCCGTCCAGGGTGGTGAAGCCATGCTCCGCGCGGTAGCGAGCCGCGGCCTGGTCCCGCACCACTGCGGCCTCGGCCAGGGCTTGCTCGATCTTGTCGCGGTTCTTGCCCGAGGCGGTGATCTGCACGCCGCCATTACTGACTCGCGCCTTGATCTCCGGTCCCTTGCGGTCCGCAGCCCAGCTGCGCACCTCGGCCGCGATGGTCTGGTTGGCCTCCTGCAGCTTGTAGCGCAGGGGCTCGTCGAGATCGGCCTTGACCATGGCGGTGGGCAGCTCGAACTGGGCCCGGTGGCGGGCGCCTTCGGCGTCGGTCCAGCGCACGTCGAAGGCCCAGTGCTGGGGGGACTTTTCTACCTCGAAGGCGGTCTGGTCGGCGGCGGCGGAGCCGATGAAGAGTGTGAGCGCGGCGATGGTCGTGAACATGACGCCTCCTCTCGGTGGCCTATCCCACCTGCCGCGGACGCACCCCGCGCGGGGGAGCCTCGGGCGGGGCTCTGCATCGCGCTCGCTCGGACCCACCGTCGCGCGTGGATCAGGGCAGGTCGTCGAACAGGCTGTCCAGCTGGATGACCGCGGGCTCGGTGGTGGGCGCTGGAGTGCCCGCCTCGGGGGCCACGAACACCCGCAGCTCCCGGGTGGCGGTGTCCATCACCACGCTGTGGGCGGTGGCCTCCCAGCTGACAGCCTCGATGAGGGCCCTGGCGCCCTCGACGTCCAGGCCCCCCGCCCCGGCGGCCGCGTTCAGACCGGCCCGCAGGGTGTCCAGGCGCTGGGTGGAGTCGTTCTCGGCGGGAGGGTCGCTGCGCTGCAGGTAGTGGTTGGTGCAGGCGATGGCCTGGTCGGTCTGCAGCTGTGGGTCGAAGCCCGGCTCGCGCACGGTGACCTGGCCGTCGGCGTGGTCCGTGGCGCCGTCGAACTCGAAGACCACAGCCCCGCCGCCGTCGCCTCGCTCGAGGGGGAAGCTCAGGTGCAGGTTGTTGCCGGCCCGCTGGGGCGCGGCCTCGAGGGCGGCCTCGGCGGCGGCCACCAGGTCCTCCGCTCCCCAGGTGGCGACGACGGCGCTGCGGGCCGCGAGCATGCGGGGGTGGATGCCGGTGGCCTGGGTGGCTGGCAGGGCCTCCCAGATGTTGTGCATGGTGAGCCCCACGCCTTCCTCGGTGAAGCAGGTGATGCAGCCGATGAGGCCGGGGGTGGTGAGGGAGGCGAAGCGGGCCCCGCCTTCCTCGGCGCTGTCGTAGACCTTGAGCAGGTGCTGCTCGAGGAAGCGGCCGCCGGGGTCGATGGCCCAGTCGAAGTTGCGGGCGTGGATGGGCTGACCCGTGGTGGTGGCGTCGCCCCAGGCGGTGAAGCTCGAGCAGCCCCAGTCCGCCAGCACGTTGGCGGCCACCAGATCGGTGTAGGTGACCGCGCGGGCTCCGTCGGCCTCGGGCTCGAGGTGCTCGCTCTCGATCCAGAGCTGCTCCTGGGTGCAGTGCTCCTCGGCGCCCGCCCACATGGCCTGCAGCTCGCGCTCGTCTCCTGGGGGCAGGGTGATGGCGTTCTCCACCAGGGCCAGCACCAGGGAGTAGGGCACGCCGTAGTCGGCCACCAGGTACTCGAGGACGTAGTCCTTCAGCAGGGCGGGCATCTGCTCGCAGAACAGGGCGCCCTCGGCGTAGCCCATCTGCTCGCGGGTCCCCCAGAGCTTCAGGATCTGCAGGCCGTCGATGGTCTCGACCCGCCCGTGCAGGCCGTCGTCGGTGGCGGGCCCCGTGTCGTCGTCGGGATCCGTGGTGCAGCCCATGGTGAGCAGGGCCATCAGGACGAGGCTTCGCATGGCTTCCCCAGCGCTTGGTGACCCCACGATCCTACCAGGCCTCGCGAGGTCAGGCGCGGAGGACGGCCACCTTGAGGGGATGCCGACCGTCCGAACTGGGGAAGTCGCCGTCGGGAGGCAGCAGCTCGAGGCTCTGGATGGGGCGGCCGATCTTACGCGCCGTGCGCTCCAGGCTGTCGACCCAGCCTTCGACCTCCACCGTGGAGACGTGGTTGGTGGCGACCACCACCCCGCCAGGCTTTGTGGCCAGCAGGCTGGGCTTGAGCAGGGAGCCGTAGTCGCGCACGGGATCGATGGCGCCAAACGGCGAGGTGGCCCAGGTGGGCGGATCGAGCACCACCAGGTCGAACTGCCTGGCGTCGAAGCGGGCGTAGGGGCGGCGGCGTGAGCCTCGCCCCTTCACCGGCAGCCCCCCGAGCTGGCGCACCGTGGGGATGACGTCGGCCTGGATGGTGTCGAAGCGCTGGGTGTCGAGCGCGTTGTGGTCCAGGTTGCGCAGGCCCACGTCCAGGACCGAGGCCGAGAAGTCCACGTTCCAGACCTCGCGGGCGCCGCCGGCCAGGGCAGCCAGGCCCACGCCGCAGGTGTAGGCGAAGAGGTTGAGCACCGACAGGTCCTTGGAGTGGGCGCGGACCCAGCGGCGAGTGGCCCGGAAGTCCAGGAAGAGCCAGGGGTCCTTGCCCCAGCGTCGGGGCTGGATCTCGTAGGCCAGGCCCGCCTCGTGGGCCAGGTGCCACCCGTCGGCCTCGGGGGGATCGGCGTAGCCAGATGCGGGATGGCGCGCCTGGGCGCGGTGGTTCCAGATGGGGATCAGGGACTGGCCAAGGGCCTGGTCGGCGGCCTGGGACAGGGCCTCGAGGGCGCCGGGCGGCAGGGGCTCGTGGAAGGTCTGCACCCACAGCAGCGGCCCGTAGCGGTCCACCGTGAGCCCGGGGCAGCCCTCGACCGCGCCGTGAAGCAGCCGGTAGCAGGTGGTTTCCTCGCAGTGCAGCTGTTCCAGCAGCGAGGAGCGGGCCGCGACGCTCTCGGTGAGCAGGGCGGCCAGGTCAGTGGGAGTTTCGTTGTTCATGTTCCGCAGGCCCTATCGTCGGTGGCTCTCGGGGGCCCGAATAAGGAACTCGGCTGAGATTCTGAGGCATTCTGCGTTTTTCTTGACACTTTGGGATTGCAGATCCGTCATTCTCGAGAAATGTGGGGGATGCACTGTCACCGGCGATCACCGCCGACGAGGAAGACGCAATGCGCATGTCTCTGCTTCCCCTGGTTCTCCTTCCCTGCTTCCTGACCCTGGGTTGCGGTGAAGACCCACCCAAGACCGACGACACGCAGATCGACGACACCGACACCGACACCGACACCGACACCGACACCGACACCGACACCGACACGGATGCCGACGCCGATACCGATGCCGATGCGGACCTCGAGATCATCAGCGTCGAGTACCTCCTCGAGACCGACGAGTGGCGCTACTCCGCGGCCACGCGGGGCCTGGCCGCGCGGGCGACCCTCTCGATCAAGGGTCAGCTCGGGGCGACCAACCACGGCGAGAGCCACACGCTGCGCATCGTCAGCACCAACGACTCTCCTCCGGGCCAGATCTGGGGCAAGATCCTGCCCGTGGTCGCCACCGTCGAGGAGCAGGTAGACGGTATCAACACGGCCTACCCGGCCACCGCTCCCAGCGCGGCTGGCCTCACCTGGATGGTCGCCGTCCTGGACGAGGTCGGCCCGGCCCACTGCGTGGTCTGGGGTGCTGAGATCGGCCTGTTCGACTCTCAGGGCTGCGACGAGATCGTGCCGGACACCGGCCCGCCGGCTCCCTAGCCCGCGCTGATCCGTTCGAATTGCGACCACGGTCTGCACGCAGTGCAGGCCGTGGTCTTCCTTCAGGGGCGCGCGGCCTGTGCCACCGGCGCTGGGACGGGGGCTTCCAGGCCTGCCACACGCTGCACGAAGCTCCAGCTCTGATCGGCCACCTGCTCCCACTCGGCGTCCACGGTCAGGCAGTGGCCCGAGCCACTCAGGGTCACCAGCTGCTTGTCGTCGCTGCCCAGGCCTGCCAGCACCTCGTGGGCGCTGGCCAGGGGCACCACGGTGTCCAGGGTGGAGTGGAACAGGATGGCGGGGCAGAAGACCTCGGAGAGCCGGGGCCTCACCAGGCGTTGGCCGCGCCACAGCTGCTCCGCCGCGCCCATCGGCTCCCGGTCGTAGCACCAGATGTACTTGTCGGCCTGAGGGTCCGCCAGGAACCTTGGCTTCTTGGCCCTCGAGCTGACGGCGAGCTTGGCCACGCCAGCCAAGGGCAGGAGCCGGTTGCTGACCTGCAGGGCGGGCGCGTACAGCAGCAGCCCGGCCACGCTGGGGCTGCGGGCCGCCAGGTGCAGTGCCAGCAGGCCTCCCATGGACAGCCCCCCCACGAAGACCGTAGCGCAGCGCTGGTCCAGCCAGGTCAGGGCGGCCTCGACGTGCTCGGTCCAGCGCTCCCAGTGCACGCGGTTCATGTCCTCGACCCGGGTGCCGTGGCCGGGCAGGAGCGGGGCCAGGACCGTCAGCCCCTGCTGGTGCAGGTGATCGCCCAGCAGGCGCAGCTCCGGGGGCGCGCCCGTGAAGCCATGGATCAGCAGGACGCCGGTGGAGCCGCCGTCGAGCAGGAAGGATGAGGGGTCGAGGTGGGTGTGCTGGGTCATGGGACGTCCGCTTTCGGGCTCATTCGCCCAGCTCCCATTCGGAGAAGGTGGGGGTCCCCATGCAGCTGGAGCTGGCGGTGCCCAGCTCCATCCGCACCAGCCAGCCCTCGGGGCTCAGGGCCAGCTTGCCGTCGCCGCTGACGCTGTCGAACACCCCTGCTGCGCTGCCGTCGCCGGGGAGCAGCTCGATCTCGTCGGCGGTGGTCTCGAGGTAGAGGTCGCCGTTGTAGTCGAAGACCATGTCCAGGATGTCACCACCGGCTGTGTAGACCAGGGTGGTCGTGCCGGCGCTGGTGTCCACATGGTACAGCTCGTCGTCCACCGAGACGTACAGTTCCTCGTCGGCGTCCAGGGCCACACTCTCCACCCTGGATGACAGGGTGGCCATGGTCGTGGCGGTGCCCGAGGTATCCACGCAGGTCACGTCGCCGGCTCCGGCCCAGTTGGCCATCCAGATGCAGCCAACGCTGTCCATGGCCATGGAAGCCGGGGCGTTGTTGGCCCAGCTGTTGGTCCACAGAGAGCCGCTCGAGGTCGAGCCGCGCCCCACGTAGGGCAAGCTGGAGCCGCTCTGGTAGCCGAAGCCGTTGTAGCTGTTGTAGCCGACGGCCACGTTGCCCGTGACCGGGTCGGAGGTCACCGCTCCCATGTTGTAGTTGGAGTAGCCTGACAGCGTGGTGCTGCTCCCGGTCTCGTCGATGACGTAGACGTAGTCGGTGCCGGAGATCAGGGTGCAGAGGTAGGTCAGCCCGTCGGCGTCGATGTGCAGGTCCGAGATGCAGCTCGCCGACACGCTGTTCAGCGTGTCCGCGTCGGCATGGGTGGCCGTGGTGGCCGGACGGCAGTCCACTCCGCCGTAGCGGCTGGCGTCGGTGTCGTCGCAGTCGGTGCCGCCGTAGTCCTCGTGATCGTCTCCGTCCCCGTCGGCGTCGTAGTCGCCGTCGCCGCCGCAGTCGCTGTCCACGCCGTCGTACCAGGTCTCGCTGGCGCTGGGGTTGGTTCCGCTGTCCGTGTCGTCGCAGTCGCTGCTGTCCCCGCTGTAGCCGCTGGGTTCGTCACAGGCGGTGGTGGTGGTGGCCGCGTCGCCGTAGCCGTCGCCGTCGCTGTCGGCGTACCAGGTGGAGGCATCCGTGGCGTCATCCTCGTCGGGGTCGCCGTCGCAGTCGTTGTCCACGCCGTCGCAGATCTCGGTGGCGTCGGGGTTGACCGCCGCCTCGGTGTCGTCGCAGTCGGCGGCGGTGCCAGCCGCGAGGTAGCCGCTGGGGGGATCGCAGGCCGAGGTGGTGCTGCGGGGATCGGCCCAGCCGTCGCCGTCGGCGTCGTAGTACCAGGTGGTGGTGCCGCTGACGGAGCTGTCGGCGTCGTCGGTCAGGCCGTCGCAGTCGTTGTCGACCCCGTCACAGGTCTCGGTGGCGTCGGGGTTGACCGCCGCCTCGGTGTCGTCGCAGTCTCCGTCGTCGTCGGTGTACCCGCTGGGGAGCTCGCAGGCGGTGGTGGTGGTGGCAGCGTCGCCATAGCCGTCGGCATCCGCGTCGGCGTACCAGGTGGCGGCGTCGGTGACGGAGTCGTCCTGGTCGTCGGTCAGGCCGTCGCAGTCGTTGTCGACCCCGTCGCAGATCTCGGTGGCGTCGGGGTTGACGGTGTTGTCCGTGTCGTCGCAGTCGGCGGCGGTGGAGGCCTCGAGGTAGCCGCTGGGGGGATCGCATGCGGCGGTGGTGCTGCGGGGATCGGCCCAGCCGTCACCGTCGGCGTCGTAGTACCAGGTGGTGGGCAGGGAGACCTCGTCCTGGTCATCGATCAGGCCGTCGCAGTCGTTGTCGATGTCGTCGCAGATCTCGGTGGCTTCCGGGTTGATCTCGGCGTCGGTGTCGTCGCAGTCGGTGGCGGCCTCGGTGCCGGTGGTGCCGGTGGGCGGCTCGCACTGCACGGTCTCGGCGTCGGGGTCGCCATAGCCGTCGCCGTCGGCGTCGATGAACCACAAGCTGGCGTCGATGGCGTCCTCGTCGACCATCCCGTCGCAGTCGTTGTCGATCCCGTCGCAGAGCTCCGGGGCGCTGGGGTACACATCGGGGTTGGTGTCGTCGCAGTCCAGGGCCAGGTCCTCCGCCGTGGCACCCTCGGGCTGCTCGCAGGCCGTGATCGTGGATGAGGGATCGCCGTAGCCGTCTCCGTCGGCGTCGTAGTACCAGGTGGTGGCGTCGGTGGCGTCCTCGTCGATCTCCCCGTCGCAGTCGTTGTCGATCTCGTCACAGATCTCGGTGGCGTCGGGGTTCACCTCGGGATCGTCCGGCGCGCAGTCGTCCTCGTCCAGCCAGCCGTCGCCGTCGCTGTCCTTCAGCTCGGTGTCGGGGCCGGTGTCGTCCTTGGGCGGGTCGGTGTCGGTGCGGCAGGCGCTCGAGATCAGCAGTGTGGTCGCGAGGAGCAGGGCGAGGGGGGCGCGGGGCTGGCTCATCGGGTTCTCCCAGGGGGTGTCTCGAGGCTACACCTGGCGGTGAGGGGTCACAAGTCCGACGTTCTCGGATGGTGAACCCGGCCGGGGGCGAGCCCTTCACCGCGTGGACCGCTGGGAGTGATAGGGCTTGGAATCCACGAGGTGCCCATGCCCGCTCGCGCTGCCTTGCCTCTGCTGCTGCTCGCCGCGACCCCCGCCCCCCGCGCGGGCGACGCGTTGGCGCCCTACGACAAGCTCGCCCGGGCCGATCTGGTGCTGGAGGTCCGGCTCCCCGTGGCCGGCGCCATCCCGGCCGAGTGGCCCAACCAGGTCTACGATCCACAGGGTTGGGCCTTCCCGGACGCGCTGGTGGCGGCCGGGCGTGAGGGCGCCGAGGTCACCCGCGTGGTGGTCGGCGCTGGCGGCATCGGCGCGCTGCCAGCGGCTGGGAGCTTCCACGTCTTCGGATCGGGCTCGGCCTGCTGGTGGCTGGCCCACCAGCGCGGCGGGCTGCGGACCCTGGTGTTCCTGGAGCAGGGGGACGACGGTGGCTTCCATCAGATCTTCGGCACGGAGCAGGAGTGGGGTGGCTTCACCGATCTCGACCCTGGCTACGAGGCCCTGGTGGCCGCCCTGGGTCGGGCCGACGCATGGACCGACGAGCGCGCCTCCGCCGTGGCCGCCCCCATGCTCTGGCAGGACCAGCGGGCGGCCCTGGTGGCCGACGATCCCTACCTGCTGGTGCTGGCCCGGGACTTCCTGCTGGCCCACCAGGCTGCCTCGGTGCTGGACGAAGCGTGGGGCGCTGCCGGCAGCCCCGAGCGCGCGGCGCGGGAAGCCGCGGCGGTGTGGCCCCGGGATCCGGGGCGCTGTGTGGCTGCGCTGGGGGAGTAGCCGTCAGGGCAGCAGCAGGTAGCAGGGCTCGCCGCTGACGGGGATCTCGAAGGCACCGTCCACCGCCGAGACCGTGCTGACCTCGCCGGTCATGGGCAGCAGCTGGGCGTCACCCTGGCCTGGTAGCGTGATGGTGCCTGGCTCGCCCGACGACCACAGCACCCAGGTGCTGCCGTCCCCGCCCTCGAGCTGGTAGGCCCACCGGTCTTCGCCCAGGCCCAACCACGCGGCCTGGTCCTGGATGCTGTCGTGCTCTCCCGCGGCGCGCATCAGGTTCTTCCAGGCTTCGACCCCCCGCTTGGGCTCGGGCTCCGGGGCCGCGGTGGGGTCGGCGTCGTAGCTCCAAAGGCCGAACATCTGCTCCTGGTCGGCTTCGTTGTCGCCCCCGTCGTAGAAGGTGTACCAGAGGTACATCTCCTGGCCGTGGGTCAGGCCCGAGATGAAGGATCGCACCATGTAGGCGGCCTGCTCGTCGTGGCTCACCCCCTCGAACAGGGAGTCCGGGGCGGTGTGCCAGCCGATCTCGGTGATCCAGAGGGGGAGATCGCCACCTCCGTGGTCCTCGAGCAGATCCAGGGTGCTGCAGAGGTCCTCGAGCCAGCTGGGCTGCCAGTCGTCGCTGATCTCGGGGGCGGTGAACGGGTAGCGGTAGGGATGCACCGCCACGGCGTCCACGTGGTCGAGCAGCGTAGGCTGGGCTTGGATGGCGGCCGGTAGGAACTCGAGCCCAGGGGTGTTGAAGGCCAGCCCGGGCAGGAACAGGCCACCCAGGGACAGCTCGAGCTCCGGGTCCTCGGCGTGCAGGGCCTGGGCGGCGGTGACCACCAGATCGGCGTAGGCGGCGGGGTCTTCCTTGGGCATCCAGAAGCGGATGCCGCTGTTGGGCTCGTTCCAGATCTCGTAGCGGCGGATCCGGTCGCCATAGTGCCGGGCCGTGGCCACGGCGTAGGCTGCGTAGTCCGCGGGATCGTCCGGCGGATAGCCGTGCTCGTCGCCCTCGCTCGAGGCCCAGGGGTTGCCGTAGACCAGCAGGCCCAGGGGTTCCACGCCCACGGACTCCACGCCGTCGATGAAGGCGTCGGTGAGGGTGAAGTCGAAGCTGCCCTGCACGGGCTCCACACCGCTCCAGGTGAGGTCTCGGCGGGCGATGCCCATGCCCATCTGCTGCCACTGGGCCAGCTCGAAGTCACGCTTGGCTTGGCCTGCGGCATCCGTGTCTGCGGAGAGGTGGGTGGACAGGCCGATGGTGTCGGTGATGGGCCGATCCAGGGTGGCCTGGGCGCGGCAGCCCTTGGTCTCGCCGTCGTCTGGGGGGACCCAGGGTTCGGGTTGGCAGGCGAGCAGCAGGGCGAGGGTGAGGGGGATCACTGCTGGGCTCCATCGTCGTGTTGGGGCTGCGAGGGGATCAGCTCCAGGCGGCGGATCTCTGCAGCCAGGGCGCGGGCCAGGGTGGCATGGCCCGCGTCACTCAGGTGCACATCGTCGATGAACATGCCGGGACCGGCTCGCGTCAGCAGGCCGTGGCCGTCGAGGCTGTACACGTCGTCCCGGGCTGCGGCCAGGTCCCGCATGTGGCTGTGGTAGGGCGCCAGGGGACCGGCGCTGGCGTTGTCATGGCCCTCGCCCACCAGCAACAGGTCGGTGCCCTGCTGCCGACAGAGCTCGGCGATGGCCTCGAGGTTGGCCCGTGCTTCACCAGGGAGCACCGCTGGGCTCGACTCTGCGGGCAAGAACCCGATCATCATGGAGGCCAAGCCCTGGTAGCTGCGGCTGCGGCGCAGGGGACCCGCCACGGTGTCGATGCGACGGCGGCTCTTCCAGCGTCCGTGCTGCTGTTCGTAGCTGAGGTTCATGACCTGGGCGGAGTCGTTGTTGCCCGCGTACAGGATGACGAGGTCGGGCTCGAGGGCCTCGAGGCGCTGCTCGACGTACTGGCGGATGTGGAAGCTGGTCCAGCCCCCCACGCCCTGGTTGAGGACCTCCACGTCGGGCCCCAGCAGGGCCTCGAGCCGGGCGGGGAAGAAGTCGTCCAGGCTGTCGTTGACGAAGGCTCCGCCGGTGGACGAGCCCCCGAAGACCACCACTCGGACGGGCGCACTGCGGGGGGGGTAGGCCACCGGGTAGCCGCGACCCGGATAGGCGCTGTGCTCGCCTCGCTCGAGGTCCACGAAGTCGCGATTGGCCATGGCCTCGGCGTCTTGCACCGGCTGCTCGAACCAGCCGCGGGACCAGCGGTAGGCCTGCTCCCAGCCATCCCCCGTGGCGCTGAAGTGCAGGCTGCCCTCGATGCACAGCAGGGCACACACCGCAGCCCCCATGGCGATCCAGTTGAAGGCCCGCAGCCGGCTGGCGTTGACGTTGGCCCACAGCACGATGCCCGCGCACAGGGCGGCCCCGGCGGTGAAGCCCAGTGCCCCGGGGCTGCGGCAGCCCACGGCCAGGGCCCAGGCCAGCACTGCCAGCACCAGGCCAAGCAGGGTCAGGGGCGGGCGCCAGCGGGGGGCGCTGGCCATGCGCAGGCCGGCTCCTGCCAGGATCGTCGCGCTCAGGCTCCACGCGCTGGTGCAGCCCAGCCCCAGGGCCAGCCAGGGGTCATCCAGCCACTGCATGCGGAAGATGGCGGCGAGCTCGGCCGGATCGTGGCCCAGGGCGGGCCAGCCCGCCAGCAGGCAGGCGCAGCAGAACAACACCGCGCCGTAGCTCCAGCCCAGCAGGCCGCGGGCGAACGCCGCCAGTGCCAGCACCGCGAGCATTCCCACCGCCATGGCCGCTGCCAGGGTTCCAGCGCCCAGGGGGCGCACACCGATGTCGCTCAGCTGGACGCGCCGGGACCCGGAGAGCAGCACCAGCCCGCCGCCCTCGCGGCGCGAGCTCGCCTGGGGAGCCTCCTGGCTGCTGCCAAGCACCAGGCTGTCCTGCCCCTGATCGCCGGGCAGTACGCCGATGGTGGTCCCGTGGTCATCGGTCTCGAGCGCCAGCAGGCTGTACCCCGGGGGCGCCCGCAGCTCGAGGCGAGCCTGGTCTTGCATACGCACGCGCAGCCGAGACAGGTGCTGCTCGGCGGGCGCCTCGAGGGCTTCGTGGTGGTCCATGCTCCAGCGCCAGGGGGAGAGCTTCGTCTCTCCCGCCACCGCGGGGCTCCGGTAGGGGACCTCGGTCTGGACCTTGTGCCAGCCCGGCGGGGCCTGCACCGAGCGCGCCAGGCCCCAGCCCCAGGCCCACACCCCGCCCACCAGCAAGCCGATCACGGCGATGCAGGCCCACCAGATCACCACGGCGGCTCTGCTGGGGGGGCTGGGCGTGTGCTCGCGCTCGTTCATGGAGGCGTCAGCCCCGCCGCCGCCACCCCAGGCCCAGCAGGGCGCTCATGAGCAGCAGGCCCGCGCCGCGGCCGGGCTGGCCGGTGACGCCGCAGATGCCACCACGGTCCTTGTCCTTCTCGCCGTCGTCGCCGTCGCCTGTGTCCCAGTGCCAGCCCGTGTCGGTGTCGGCGTCAGCGTCGGCGTCGCTGTCTGTATCCGCGTCGGCGTCGGCGTCGGCGTCGGCGTCGGTGTCCGAGTCGCTGTCGGCGTCGGTGTCGGCGTCGGCCTCCCACTCGGGGGGATCGTCGAGGGTGAGGTAGCCGGTGCCGAAGGTGTTGTCCCAGCCGGCGTCGCCCATGTCGCGGACGTTGGCCTGCAGCCAGGCGCGAACGTCCTCGCGGTCGTAGCTGTGGTCGGTGGCCTCGAGCATCAGGGCCACCACGCCCGTGGCGTGGGGGGTGGCGGCGGAGGTGCCGTTGAAGGCGTACTCGCCGTAGCTGACGGTGCTCACGTCGGTGGGGGCGGAGATGTCGGGCTTGAGCCGGCCGTCGTTGGTGGGGCCGCGGCTCGAGTAGTAGGCGATGTTCTCGTCCCACCACTGCACGGCGCCCACGGCGATGGCCTTGGAGGCGTCGGCGGGCAGGCTCAAGGTCTCGGTCAGCGTGACCTGGCTCTCGGGCATCTCCCAGGTGCTGAACAGCCAGACCTTGGTGCCCGCGGCCGAGCCGCTGTAGTCGTACAGCCCGACGTACATCTCCTCGGCGCTGGTCTCGCACCAGGTCTCTTCGTAGGGGTCGTCGTCGCCGTCCTGGGGGTTCTCGCTGGTGCCGCAGGTCTCGACGTCTGTGTCGGTCATCACCAGGTCGATGTCGGTGCTAGAGGCGCCCCAGCTGTCGTCCCAGCGCAGGCTGGCCAGGGCGTAGCCGTCATAGGCGTAGACCGACAGCAGCTCGGAGCCGTCCATCTCGAGCCACTGGTCGCCGTCGCTGTCGGTGACGTTGCCTACCCAGTACTTGTGGGCCTCGTTGCCGGCGGCGGCCATCCAGATGACCCCGTACTCGGCCATGGTGTTGACCGCGGTGGTGATGGGGCTGGTGTCGTCCACATGCCAGACGTTGTCCCAGCCGATGCTGGCGTTGACCAGGTACTCGCCGTTGTCCAGGGCGGCCTGGCAGGCCTCGTAGAACTCCACCTCGGTCTCGAAGCTGTACAGCGCCAGGCTGGCGTCGGGGGCGATGTCGTGGATGACCTCGGCCACGGCTGTGCCGTGTTCGGTGACGTCGGGGTCGCCGAAGAAGTAGGTCTCCACGCTCGAGGGCAGCTCGGAGCCCAGCAGGCTCGCGTAGCCCGAGAAGCCTACGTCGATGATGGCCACTCGCACCCCGGCGCCGGTGAAGCCCAGGTCGTGCCAGTCGGTGTCGAACATGGCGTCGTAGCCTTCGGTGGTCTCCTTTGTCTGGGCGTAGCGGGGCCGGCGTACCCTGCGCACCCCGGGCTGGGCGGCCAGGGTCTCGAGGCCATCGGCGGGCACCGTGAGCTGCACCAGGCCGCCGGCCACCAGCTCGATCCAGGCGCTGGGAAGATCAGCGGCGATGGCGTCACCCAGGCCGCGAGCCAGGGCGGGGTCGCGGGGCTCCACCACCACCTGCACGCGCTCGGTGGGGCGCTCGAGGGTTGCACTGTAGTGGGCCAGCCCGGCGTCGATGTTCGAGGTGGCGGGGGCGGCCAGGGCCGTGGCGGTGAGCAGGAGGGCGATGGACATGGGGCTCCTAGTCGAGCTTGGGGCTGGCGCGGCGCACGGTGCGGACGCGGTCGATGCCGGGGGTGGCGGCCAGGTCGCAGAGCAGGGCGGGGGGGCACCAGCCCTGGCCGTGGCCCATGGCGCTGGTCCCGTGTACGTAGCCGCTGGGGAGCTGCTCGGGCGCGCTGCTGAACTCGTAGGTCACCTGCACCCGGCCCTCGGCGTCCAGCTCGAGGCCCGTGGTGTCACCGGCCACGGCCCGGGCCAGGGCGGCGTCGAGGCCGTCGCAGGGGGGCGGAGCCTTGCCGCTGGGGGCGGGCAGGGTGGCCTGGGTGGGGGCGGTGGCCTCGATGACGGCAGGCTCGGCGGCCTGGGGGGCCGGCTCGGACTCGGTGTCCTCGATCTCTGGCTCGGCGACCTGGAGCTCTGGCTCAGCGACCTGGAGCTCTGGCTCGGCCGGCGCAGCGGACGGGGCCTGTGCGCCATGCACGGGAGCCTCGGGGGCGGTGGTGGGGGTGCAGGCCCACAGGGCGAGCAGGGGCAGGAGCGGGACGAGCATGGAGACCTCCTCGGCCACCTTGTATCGCGGACTCCTTGCTTCGGTCCTCTGTTCTTTCTCTTCCTCCTCTGCTGGTTGGTGCTACCATTCCAGGGCCCCACTCCCAGGAGGGACCCATGCGTCCGCTCATCCTCGTCGCCTCGTTCCTGGCCCTGTCCGCCTGCCGTACGGGTCCTGAGAAGCCCGACACCGACACCCTGCCCCCCGACGACACGGGGCCCGACGTCGTGGACGCCGACGGGGACGGCTACGGCACCGACGTGGACTGCGACGACGGCGACGCGGCCGTGAACCCCGGCGCGGAAGAGGTCTGCGACGGTGTGGACAACGACTGCGACAGCGAGATCGACGAGGACGTGATCGGCACCTTCTACTTGGACGGGGACGGGGACGGCTTCGGGGACATGGATCTGTCCATTTCCGGCTGTGTACTACCCGATGGCTACGTAGAGGACGGCGCGGACTGCGACGACAGCGACGCCGACACCTGGCCCGGCGCTCCCGAGCGCTGCGACGGTGAGGACAACGACTGTGACGGCGAGATCGACGAGGAGCTGAACGAGCTGTGGTACGCGGACGCCGACGCGGATGGCTACGGAAACCCCGAGCGCACCCTCGAGTCCTGCGACCCCGGTGAGGGCTGGGTGGAGGACGCCGCTGACTGCGACGACGCCGACTCCAGCGTGAACCCGGGTGCTGACGAGCGATGCAACGACATCGACGACGACTGCGACGGCGCTGTGGACGAGGACCTCGAGTCCATCTGGTACGCCGACGAAGACAGCGACGGCTTCGGCGACCCTGCAGCTGCGGTCGTGGACTGCGACCCCGGCGTGGGTTGGGTCGAGGACAGCGCAGACTGCGATGACGCCAACTCCCACATCCATCCTGACGCCAGCGAGATCTGCGACAGCCTCGACAACGACTGCGATGGCCTCGTGGACGACGCCGACGACTCGGTGACCGGCACCGACACCTGGTACACCGACGGTGACGGTGACGGCTACGGGGACGACGCCAGCACCACCACCGCCTGCACCCAGCCCAGCGGCTATGCGGCCTACAGCGGCGACTGCGACGACGGCGACGCGGCGTACAACCCCGGCGCCAGCGAGACCGACTGCACCGACCCCGCCGACTACAACTGCGACGGCAGCACCGGCTACGCCGACGATGACGGCGACGGCTTCGCCGCCTGCGAGGACTGCGACGACAGCGACGCCGCGGTCAGCCCTGACGCCGCCGAGCTGTGCGACAACCTGGACAACGACTGCGATGGCGCCATCGACGAGGACGACGCCACCGACGCGGCCACCTGGTACGCCGACGCCGACGCCGACGGCTTCGGGGACCTGGCCACCACCGCCCGGGCCTGCGACCAACCCAGCGGCTACGTCGCCGCGGCCTATGCCAGTGACTGCGATGACACGGACGCCAGCATCAGCCCGGTGGACCCGGAGCTGTGCGACGGCATCGACAACGACTGCGATGGCGACGTGGACGAGGGGCTGAGCGCCACCTTCTACGCCGACCTGGACGGCGACGGCTACGGCGATCCCGGCTCGAGCGTCGAGGACTGCAGCGCGCCCAGCGGCTTCGTCGTTGACTCCAGCGACTGCGACGACGGGGACGCCTCCCTCAATCCCGGAGCGGCCGAGGACTGCGATGGCGTCGACAACGACTGCGACGGGCTGGTGGACGACGACGACACGGCCGTGGGCGGGACCACTACCTGGTACCTGGACTACGACGGCGACGGCTGGGGCGGGGCGCGGACCACGGCCGCCTGCCTGCAGCCCAGCGGCTACGCCGCGGCCGACGGTGACTGTGATGACGGGGACGCCTCGGCCCATCCCGGCGCAGACGAGTACTGCGACGGCGCGGACAACGACTGCGACGGCGACGTGGACGAGGACGACGCCATCGACGCCACCACCTGGTACCTGGATGCGGACGGCGACGGCTACGGCGACCCCACCCAGAGCGCGGCTGCCTGCGCTCAGCCGGTGGGGTACGCAGCGGACGCGCTGGACTGTGACGATGCCGACGGGGCCGTGCATCCCGCGGCCAGCGAGATCTGCAACGGGGTGGATGACGACTGCGACGGCGACGTGGACGAGGACGACGCCGTAGACGCCGCGACCTGGTACGTCGACGCCGACCTGGATGGCTACGGCGATGGCGCCACCGGCGTGCAGGGCTGCACCCAGCCCAGCGGCGCTGTGGCTGACGCCACGGACTGCGACGACGCCGACGCCGCCATCCATCCCGGTGCCAGCGAGCTGTGCGACGGGGTGGACAACGACTGCGACGGCGCGGTGGATGAGGACGACGCCATCGACGCGCTGACCTGGTACGCCGACAGCGACGGCGACGGCTACGGCGACGCCGGGGCCCTCACCGCCGCCTGCACCTTGCCCAGCGGCCACGTGGCCGACAGCAGCGACTGCGACGACAGGAACAACACGGTCCATCCGGGGGCCGCCGAGAGCTGCGACAGCCTGGACAACGACTGCGACGGCAGCGTGGACGAGGGCGTGCAGTCCACCTGGTACGCCGACGCGGACAGCGACGGCTACGGCGACGCCAGCAGCAGCGCCGACGCCTGCGCCCGCCCCTCGGGCTTCGTGGCAGACGCCACGGACTGCGATGACGGGGATGGGGCCGTCAACCCGCTCGCCAGCGAGCGTTGCGATGGGGTGGACAACGACTGCGACGGTACGGTGGACGAGGACGACGCCATCGATGCGCCGGTCTGGTACATCGACAGCGACGGCGACGGCTACGGCGCCACCAGCTACACCACCGCGGCCTGCAGCCAGCCCGCGGGCTACTCGGCCGACGCCACCGACTGCAACGACTTCGACGGCGACGACTACCCCGGGGCTCGCGAGCTGTGTGACGGGGTGGACAACGACTGCGACGGCGACGTGGACGAGTATGCCCTGGACCTGATCACCTGGTACCTGGACGCGGATGGCGACGGCTACGGCGACGCCACCACCAGCGACGACGCCTGCGAGGCCCCCACCGGCTACACAGCCGACGCGGGTGACTGCGACGACGGCGACGCGGCCATCAACCCCGACGGCGTCGAGATCTGCGATGGGGTGGACAACGACTGCGACGGCTACACGGACACCGGCGGCGTGGACACCGACGGGGACGGCCTCTGCAACGATATCGACCCAACGGTCTATTCCTACGACTTCGACGACGGCGCCTGGACCGGCTGGTCCTATGTCGACCTTGGCGGCGGCAACGTGCCCAACTGGCGCATGAGCGGTGGCTACCTCTACGAGGCCAGCAACGCGGCCAAGACCATCGCCTACGGTCCTGATCTTGGCGACATGTACAGCTACACCATCACGGTGGACACCATGATCGGCGGCGGCGCCACCGATCTCTCCGCCATCGTCTTCGCCATGGTGGACGAGGACGAGTACTGGCTGGCCCGCTGGTACGACCCCACCGACTACTACGGCATGTTCACCCCGCCGGGGCGCCTCGCCATCGTCCAGTGCCTGTTCGGCACCTGTGTAGAGCTGGCCCAGGACGACGACACCACCGACCTGAGCGTGGGCTACTCCACCTGGTCGGAGCTGAGCGTCACGGTGGACAACGACGACGTCTACCTCTACCTGGACGGCGTCCAGTACGTGCACTACGCCGGCAGCGGGATCGCCCCCCTGGGGGCGGGCATCGTGGGTCTGTACAGCCACGACTGCGACGGCGGCGTGTACTACGACGACTTCGAGGTCACCAACCCCTGACGTCGGGGCTGCCCAGTGGGTCAGCCGGTGTTCTTCATGCCGGCGGAGATGCCATTGATGGTGATGGCGAGCAGCTCGGACGCCCGGGATGAGGGCGCCTGTCGCAGGCTGGCCAGCACCTCGATCTGAAGCACGTTGAGCGGATCGACGAAGGGGCTCCGTACGCGCAGGGCTCGCTCGAGCACCGGGTCCGACTCGAGCAGCGCCTGGTGACCCATGGCCTGGATCACGGCGGCGGCCGCTTGGGCGTGTGTCGCCTCGAGCTGCGCCGTCATGGGCAGGAGCTCCGCGGCGACCAGGCGCTGGGCGTACAGGGCGTGGATGCGGAGATCGACCTTGGCCAGCACCATCTCGATCATGGACAGCAGGCCCGCGAACCATGGCCAGCGCTGCGCCATCTCCAGGACCTCCGCACGCTCGGAGCCGGACAGCGCTGAGCTCAGGGCTTCCCCAACCCCCAACCATGCTGGCAGCATCAGGCGCGCCTGAGTCCAGGCGAACACCCACGGGATGGCCCGCAGGCTGTCCAGGCCGCCCCCGCTCTGACGCCGTGAGGGACGGCTGCCGATGTTCAGCACGCCCAGCTCGGGCTCAGGCGTGGCTGCTCGGAAGTAGGGAACGAAGTCCGGCTGGGCCAGCGTGGCCCGGAAGCTGTCGCGGGAGCGGGCGGCGAGCTGTTCGGCCATGGCGCGCCAGGCTGGCTCCGGCTCCACCGGCGGCCGCAGTGTGGCCTCGAGGGCAGCCGAGGCGTACAGCTCGAGGTTGCGCGTGGCGATGTCGCGGATTCCGAGCTTGGCCTGGATGACCTCGCCTTGCTCCGTGACGCGCATGGCGCCCTGGAAGCTGCCCGGGGGCAGGGCCAGGATGGCGGCGTGCGCGGGAGCGCCCCCTCTGCCCACGCTGCCCCCTCGGCCGTGGAACAGCACGAGGTTCACGCCCCGCTCGCGACAGGCGCGGGAGAGCTCTTCCTGGGCGCGGTACAGGGCCCAGCTGGCCGCCATCAACCCGGCGTCTTTGCTGGAGTCGGAGTAGCCCAACATCACCTGCAGCTCGTCCCCCCGCTGGGCCACGATCTGGCGGTAGGTGGGGAGATCGAGCAAGGCGCCGACCACGTCGCCTGCGGCATCGAGGTCGGCCAGGGTCTCGAACAGGGGCACGGCGGGCAACGGTGTGGGCACGCCCAGCTCTCGCTGGAGCAGCTCGACGGCCAGCACGTCCGAGGGCTGCCGGGCCATGGAGATCACGTAGGCCCCTAGCGCCTCGGGCTCGGCGTCTGCGACTGCCGTCATGGTGTCGAGCACCTCGGCGGTCTCGGGGGTGGCGAAGGGCTTCCTGGGCAACAGAGGGCGGGGGTTGCCCAGCTCTCTGATCAGGAAGTCCTGGCGCTCCGCCTCGGTCCAGGCTGCGTAGCTGCCCAGGTGCAGGGCGCGGGTGATCTCGTCCAGAGCGGCGGTGTGCCGCTCAGAGTGCTGTCGGAGGTCCAGCCGCACCAGGCACAGCCCGAAGGCGTCCAGGCGGCGGATGATGTCCAGCAGCCGTCCGCGGGCCAGGGTGGCCGCCCCGATCTCGTGCAGGGAGCGCCAGATCACCAGCAGGGGGCTGCGGAGCTGGTCAGCGCGCAGGTAGATGTCGCCCTCGAGGGGGGCGCCCGTCTCGGTGGCCAGGGTGGCGGCCTCCAGGGTGCGCTTCATCCTGGCGTGGACGTCCTGGATGAGCGCACGGTAGGGTTCGCGCACGGAGCCCACGACGACCCTCAGCTCGTTGCTGGCCTGGACGGGAGACAGCTCGTCCCACAAGCGGTCCAGCTCCCGCATGTACAGCGCGGCGGCCAGGCTCAGGCCCAGGGCCAGGGCGCGGCGGGTGGTGGCAGCGGTCACGTTGGGGTTGCCGTCACGATCGCCTCCCATCCAGGAACCGAAGGTGAACGGCGCGACCCCCAGGGGCAGGCCTTGGCCGGTCGCGGCGAGCAGCTGCTCGTCCAGCTCGCGCGCGAAGCGGGGCACCGCCTTCCACAGGGCCTGCTCGAACACCAGCAGGCCTGACCTGGCTTCTTGCAGGGGCGTGATGCGCTCGCGGTTGACCTCGTCCGAGAGCCACATGCTCGAGATCTCTTGCCGCAGGCCGTCGATCAGCTCGTCCACCTCCCAGGTGCGGCACCCTTGGCAGTCTCGTCGATCCAGGAGCCACTCCACGCGGTTGAGCTTGCGCAGCATGGTGCGGCGGTTCACCTGGGTGGGGTGGGCCGTGAGCACCAGCTCGATGCGCAGCGCCAGTGCGTGTTGGTGGATCTCGTCCGCGCTCACGCCCTGGGCCAATAGGCGCCGCAGGGTCTCCGCCAGCGAACCGGGCTGGGGACCCATGCCCGGGTCGAGCAGGTGCGCGCGTCGCCGCCGGATGCGATGGTGCTGCTCGGCGATGTTGGCCAGGGCCAGGAAGTGGGCCAGGCTGCGAGCCAGGACGCTGCGGGCGTCATCGCCCATGGCCTGCACGCGTGCCCGGAGCTCGTCCAGGGCGTCCGGATCACCCTCGCGCGCTCGCGCGGCGAGGCGGATGGCCTCTTCGGTATCGGACACGCTGCCGTGGCCCTCGTGGCTCTCGACGGCCTCGAGCAGCAGCTCGCCCAAGGTGGAGACGTCTCGCCACAGGGGTGTGTGGTTGTGGTCCTGTTCGGCCCCGGTCAGGGGAAGCAGGCTGAAGGGAGAGTGGGGCTGCATCGAAGTTCCGAGGTGACTGGGGCGTTGAGGGGCCAACGCACAATCCTGCACACCGCGGCCCTCCATGCCATCCCTGTACATTTTGCTCGTAGTCCTGCTCCCACCCGTCGCCTACGCGGGCACGGTCGAGAATCGAGTGACGCCATCCTGTCCAGACTGCGCTATCCTCGACCTACGGAGGGACCATGCGCAGCGCACTGACACTCACCTTGATCCTCGGCGGTTGCTACGAGTTGTTCGACTTGGAGCCGGCGGCATCGGGTGCCGTGGATGAACAGCGCTCATCCAGCTCGGGCTGGGCATGGGTCGAGGCTGGCCGCGAGGTCACCTGCGCCACGTCCAGCACCGATGCCACCATGGAGTGCTGGGGCGACATGGACGGCTGGGAGGAGAACCGGGACACCGGCACGGACCACCTGGGGCAGATCCCTTGGGGGGTGAGCTGGGGCAGTCTCGACAGTGGCAGCTGCGAGTTCTGCGGCCTGAGCGATGCGGGCGAGGTCACCTGCTGGGGCTGCCGGGTGGACCTGACCGACGACGCCCCCAGCGGCCGCTTCGAGCACATCGAGACCAGCTTGTGGACTGCCTGCGCGGCCCCGGCCAGCGGCCCCATCCAGTGCTGGGGAACCCACTGGGAGGGGGGCGGCGAGCCCGAGGGCTGGAGCCCCCCCGAGGCCCCTGTGCTGGACATCAGCGTCGCCCGCGAGCACGCCTGCGCGCTGATGCCCGACGGCACCCTGAGCTGCTTTGGCAGCCTGGGGGCCGCACCCACCGGCAGCTACACCCTCATCGACGGGGGGGAAGCGCACCACTGCGGTCTGCGCGTCGACGGCACGGTGAACTGCTGGGGTAACGATGACTTTGGGCAGATCTCCGGCACCCCGTCGGGGACCTTCGTGGACCTCACCGCGGGCTCATACCACACCTGCGCCATCGACAGCTTCGGTGAGGTGACCTGCTGGGGCTACGACGAATACGGCCTGCTCGAGGCGCCCGGAGGTCCGCTCCGACAGCTCAGCGGCGGTGGCACCTACACCTGCGGGATCCGCGACGACGACGGCACCATCCACTGCTGGGGCTACAACCACTGGGGGCAGTTCCCCACTTGAGTCCGCTGACCCTCGAACAACCTTCGCTGTCCGTGTGTCGGAGGGCGGCAGACCACCCCGCTAGTCCCCCGTCACGAAAGAGCGGCGTTCAAGTTCGTGTGTCTCCGTGAATGTC
>ERZ890953.384-NODE-384-length-25997-cov-7.224000_pt1 | contig 25997 bp, 15 predicted proteins | sample MGYA00521264_ERZ890953 | MGnify/ENA primary metagenome ERZ890953 (study PRJEB32303, sample SAMEA104408629) | aquatic metagenome | biome: Brackish water; feature: Chemocline; material: water | place: Baltic Sea | collected 2014-10-26T21:54:00 | depth 200 m ...
CGTCCAGGGGATCGGTGCCGTAGACATCGACCTCTTCGCCGTCGAGCAGGCCGTCATCGTCGGTGTCGTCGTCCAGAGGATCGGTGCCGTAGACATCGACCTCTTCGCCGTCGAGCAGGCCGTCATCGTCGGTGTCGTCGTCCAGGGGGTCGGTGCCGTAGACATCGACCTCTTCACCGTCGAGCAGGCCGTCGTCGTCCGTGTCGTCGTCCAGGGGATCGGTGCCGTAGACATCGACCTCTTCGCCGTCGAGCAGGCCGTCGTCGTCGGTGTCGTCGTCCAGGGGGTCGGTGCCGTAGTCATCGACCTCTTCGCCGTCGAGCAGGCCGTCGTCGTCGGTGTCGTCGTCCAGGGGGTCGGTGCCGTAGTCGTGGACCTCTTCGCCATCGAGCAGGCCGTCGTCGTCGGTGTCGGGGTCGTCGGGATCGGTGCCCTCGTCGCACTCGTCGAGATCCGTGAGCCCATCACCATCGCTGTCGGTGGTGGCGTCCACGATGTCCATGGTGATCACCAGGCGCGTGGACTCGTCCATCCAGGAGTAGGTGTCCAGGGCGTTGTTGTCGCCCTTGCCGTCGACCGTCCAGTCGCCGTAGCTGCGGGCGTTGACGTTGGGCACCGCGGTGCCGCCGTAGCTGCCCGAGGCGACGCCGGACACGCCGGAGCTCTCGATGCCCACGGCCCCGCTGGCCATGGTGTGCGCCAGGTGCTGCACCTCGGCGTCGTTCCAGAACATGTCCAGGCTCGTGCCCGTGAGCGGGTTGTCGAGCTCGAACATCCGGAGCCCTTCGTAGCTGGTCTCCGCGTCCAGGTGCATCCAGTGCACCTCACCCACCGCGATCCAGACCTCGCACTGGTAGCTGCCAGCGGGCACCACATTGCCCAGGTGGTCCAGGCCGTCCCAGGGGATGATGTTGGTGACCGGCGACACCTCGGCCAGCAGGTGCAGATCGTCGTCGCTGGTGTGGTCGTAGACGCCATCGGCGTCGAGGTCACAGGCCACGTGGCCGGTGCCATAGCCGTCGGTCAGCAGGTAGAAGCCCGCCGCGGTGCCCGAGGTGGGGTCGTAGGCGTCGCAGGGGTCGGTGGAGCTGGAGCTGGAGCTCGAGCCACTGTCGAACCAGGCGTCCAGCAGGGTGGGCGTGACGTAGGTGTAGGTCGCGATGGAGGGGGCGTTGAGGTAGACCGCCAGGTCCACCTCGATGGCGAAGGAGGGCCTGAGCTCAGCGCGGGCGTGGGGATCGAAGCCCTCTTCGGAGGCCCCCAGGTAGTAGTTGAAGCCGGCCCAGCCCTCGAGATCCACCTCGGTCACCGGGTAGTGGCCGCTGTAGCCGCCCTCTGGGACCACATAGAGCGACGCGTTGGTCTCGTAGTCCGAGGTGAAGTTGGTGGCGTCGAACTCCCAGATGTAGGACCAGAGCCGCCCGCCGGGGTCCACCGCGTTGATCACCGTGAGGTCCCAGCCGCTGCTGTCCTGATCGTCGAGCACCATCACCTGGTAGGTCGTGGAGGTGGACGGCGTGAACACATCGCCGGAGCTGAGCAGATCCAGGAAGGTCCCCGAGAGGGAGTACACAGAGACCTGGCCGGTCCCGGTCCACTGCAGCTCTTCGACGGTGGAGTCCAGGATGTCCACGAACAGCTCGGTGCCAGCGGCCAGTGCCTGGGTGGCCCCCAGATCGGTGGAGCCCTCGGCCAACGCCGTAGATGGAGCCGCAAGCAGCAGCGCCGCGAACCCCGCGGCCCACAGCCGGGGGGCAGAGGCCGCCGCCAAGGGCGCGGCCGCTCCGGAGGAGGCGGAAGCGCGGTGGCCGGAGAGACGGCGAGCGAGAGCCAGGAGTGCTGGTTGCATGAGGCTTTCCCTGAGGTTCGAGGAGGGCTGCGCACCACCCGCTGGGCAGGAAGGGCGAAACCTGTGGACGACGACAGCTATGATACCGCAAGATCCGGACCAGTGGTGAGCAGATGCGTTTGCCAAAGACCTGTACAGCCCGGCCCATGCGGCCCCGCCGGGACCCGCGGGCATGCTAAAGAACTCACTCCGAGAACCACTGGAGCGCAGCATGCGACGCAGCCTGGTGAGCGCGCTGGTAGCCTGCTTTCTCCTCACCCTCGCTGGAGGCAGCCGCGGGAAGGACGACACCGGCCCAACCGGCGATCCCCTGCTGGACACCGACACGGGCGCCACCCCACGGCCGGGGGTGCTGATCTACTATGGCCACGGCGGTGTGGGTCCCGAGGGCATCGAAGGCTCCATGACCCACCTCGAGTCCAGCGCCTGGCTCGAGGGCGCGGGCCTCACGGTCAGCCACACCTCCACCTGGCCCCCCAGCTTCGACAGCTACCGCCTGGTGATCCTGCCGGCCCCGGGCACGCACGACAGCGGGGTGGAGCTCGACGCCCTCGAGCGCGCCGACCTGCTGGGCGTGATGAACGCCGGCGGCACGGTGGTGGTCGAGGCCGAGCCGGGCAGCATCCTCAACGACGACGTGCTCAACGCCCTGATCTGGGACCTGGGGGGCAGCATGTACACCACGGGCGAGGCCATCAACGGGCCGGCCATCCCCTGGGGCGACCACGAGCTCACCTCCGAGGTCACCAGCATCGGGCTGGACGTCAGCACCTCCGTGGAGCGGGGCGAAGAGACCTGCCTGCTCGTCACCGAGGACGAGTGCGTGGCCGTGGCGGCCGCGGCGGGCGCGGGCTGGCTGGTGCTCCTTGGCGACGGCAACCTGCTCTCCGACGTCTCCCGCTGGAGCGACGGGGGCTTCGACAACACCCGCTTCCTCTCCCTCCTGGCCCAGCTCTACTGATCACGGAGCCCCCATGCGCAGCCACACCTCGAACCTCCTCCTCGTCAGCGCCGCAGCCCTGCACCTCGCCATCGCCCTGGCCTGCGGCAAGGGCAGCGACACCGCCCCACCCGAGGCACCCGAGGGCACCTGGCGCGACACCAGCTGCGGCCTGGTGTGGCAGCAGGACCTGGGCTCCTCGCTGCTGTGGGGCGACGCCGCGAGCTACTGCGAGTCTCTGGACCTGGGCGACATGAGCTGGCGCCTGCCGGGCATCGGAGAGCTGCGCTGCCTGGTCAATGGCTGCCCGGACACCGCCCTCGATGGCGCGTGCGAGGTCACCGACGACTGCGCCGATGTGGGCTGCCTCACCACCAGCTGTGATGGCTGCGGCGACGCGAGCGGAGGCGTGGACTGCTACTGGTCCGGCCAGCTGGCCGGCGCCTGCGACGACCCCCTGTGGAGCGCCTCGGCCATGAGCGACGAGGCCGCGTGGGTGCTCCACTTCCGAGACGCCAGCGTCTCCCACGATCTCGTCGACAACGTACACTACGTGCGCTGCGTGTCCGACGGATAGGCCGCGGAATCCAGCCGAAGCGAGAGCACACACACCCTCCAGGGTCTTCGTGTCTCATGTTTGAGTTACGAACTTGACACACCGGCACGCGCGCGTAAGCTGTGCCTCCTCTGGCGGGCCCGGCCCGCCCCTCACCAACAGCTCCATGCCCAGCCCCGAGGTCAGCATGTCGGCCAACGCCGCCTACGACAAGGCTCTCCAGATCGGTCGCCCCCCCAACATCCAGCGCCTGTTCCCCAACAGCCGCGCGCTCATCGTCAGCGGCAAGGTCATCGACCGTGCCATGCGCGCCAAGGGCAAGGCCATGACCATCGCGGCCAACGGCCGCAACCATCTGGTGGTCCGCGGCGCCCTGCAGGCCGCTCAGCGCGCCAACGCCGCCATCATCATCGAGATCGCCAAGTCCGAGGGCGGCCGCAGCGCCTACTGCGCGCTGAACTACTGGAACCTGGCCCGCCAGGTCGACGCCATCGCCAACGAGCTCGGCATCACCGTGCCCATCGCCATCCACGCCGACCACTACGGGGTCAAGGGCGCAGTGGACATCGCCGAGGCCAAGGTCGAGATCCCCTCGCTGTTCGATCACGGCATCACCTCCATCGCCATCGACGCCTCCCACCTGCCCGACGACGAGAACCTGCTGGCCAGCCTCGAGCTCGCGCCGCTGGTCCCCGCCTGGGCCGCCTACGAGACCGAGGTGGGCGAGATCAAGGGCACCGAGGGCATGTCCACGGCCGAGGAGGCCTTGTTCCTCATCCGCGGCCTCAACGCCCACGGCTTCGTGCCCGACTGGATCGCGCTGAACAACGGCACCGCCCACGGGATCCAGACCTCCGACCAGGGCATCCAGATCGACCTCACCCAGGGTATCCACGAGGCCCTCGTGCCCTACGCCATCTCCGGCGCTCAGCACGGCACCTCGGGCAACAGCTCCGATCGCCTGCGCACCATCGCCGCCACCACCAACACCACCAAGGCCAATGTGGCCACGGCCCTGCAGATGATCTCCTGGGGCGTGCGGGTCAACGACTACGGCAACGCCGTGCTCAACGACGACGGCAGCTTCGCCAAGGTCGAGGGCGCCGGCATGAGCGAGGAGCTGTGGGCCGAGATGATGGCCTACGCCGCTGACAAGGGCTTCCGCGGCGGCAACATCAAGAAGCTCAACCTGCCCTTCGAGAACAAGATCCTGGCCCAGCCCGCCGCGATCCGCGCCCGCATGGCCCAGGCGGTGGAAGACTTCGTCTACACCCTGCTGGTCGATGTCTTCAACGCCCAGGACACCGCCCCCCTGGGCATCCAAGCCATCCTCGACGCCGGCGGCTACGCCATGCCACCCCTGGTGGGCCGGATCGAAGATCCCGCCGAGTGGACCCCCGAGCTCATCCGCGAGCGCGCCGCGCTCATCGAGAGCGACAAGGGCCCCGAGGGCGACTTCGACGACTAGCGGATCGAGCAGCCGCCTCAGAGCAGCGACAGCGCCACTTCCACCATGCTCATGAACTGGGTCTGGCGCTGCTCCGGCGTGGCCCGCTCGCCCGAGACCAGCTGGTCGCTGACCGTGAGGATGGACAGGGCGCGCACGCCGTGGGCCGCGGCGATGGTGTAGAGCGCGGTGCTCTCCATCTCGATGGCCAGCACGCCGTGGCGCTGCCAGATGCCCCACGGATCTTCCACGTCCTGGTAGAAGCTGTCGGAGCAGAGCACAGGCCCCACCCGGACGCTCAAGCCCCGCTCACTGGCGGCGTTCCAGGCGCCCTGGAGCAGCCCGAAGTCGGCGCAGGGCGCGAAGTCGCGCCCCCCGAAGCGGAGCTGGTTTACGTTGGAGTCGGTGCAGGCCGCCTGGGCCAGGATCACGTCGCCGATGGCCATGTCTGGCTGGAAGGCGCCGCAGGTGCCCACCCGGATCAGGGTGCGCACGCCGTACTCGCGCACGAGCTCGGTGGCGTAGATGGCGATGGACGGCACGCCCATGCCCGTGCCCTGGATGCTGACGGGCTTGCCACCATAGACCCCAGTGAAGCCGACCATGCCGCGGGTCTGGTTCACGCAGGTGGGTTCCTCGAAGTAGGCCTCGGCTACGTGGCGAGCGCGGAGTGGATCGCCTGGCAGCAGCACGAAGGGGGCGATGTCGCCGGGCGCGGCGGAGATGTGGATGCTCATGGACGGCCTCTGGTTTCGAACCCCGCCCGGCTAACACCACCGCGGGGGCGAGCGCACGCCCGGGTTATCTGCAGCCAGGCCACCACCGGAGCGAACCATGTGCGACATCGCCTTCCAGGACTGCTACCCCCAAGACGTGGCCCACTGCTTTGGCTGCGGCTCCCTCAACCAGCACGGTCACCGGATCAAGACCTACTGGGACGGCGAGCGCACCATCACCCGCTTCACCCCCAGGCCCGAGCACACCGCTGTGCCAGGCTTCGTCTACGGCGGCTTGCTGGCCTCGCTGATCGACTGCCACAGCACCGGCAGCGGGGCCGCCGCCCTGGCCCGCGCTCGGGGCATCGACATGGTGCGGGATGGGGCTCCCCGCTGCGTGACCGGCTCCCTCGAGGTCCGCTACACCGCCCCCACCCCCTTGGGGCCCGAGCTCGAGATCCGCGGCATCATCGAAGAGGTCAAGGGCCGCAAGGTGGTGGTGAGCTCCCAGCTGCTGGCCGACGGCGTGGTCTGCGTGACCGGACGCGCGGTGGTCATCGAGATGCCACAGGGCATGGGTATGGACAGGGGCTAGGCGCCTGGCCGCTCGCCTTCGGGCCAGATCGACGCGAGGATCTCGACGGCGGGGGCCCGAAGCTCGGGCGCTACGTCGAGCAGGCGCGCCGCGTCCCCGCCCTGGACGGCGAGCAGCGCCTCGACCACCGGCCGCCAGCGCTCGGCGAGTCCCGGCCGGGTCAGCAGGGCCAACGCCTCGGACACACGCCCTTCCTGCACGAGCTCCCGCAGGGCCGCCGCGCTGGTCGGCCAGCAGGGGGGCGCCCCACCCGGCTCCACCCCCGGCGCCGCTGCCTGGAGCCGAAGCAAGGGGTCGACGGGCGCTGCGTGGGCGTCCTCCAGGCTGGCGTCGTCCAGCACGGAGCCACGGGCGAAGCCAGCGGGCCTGCCCTGCACTGGCGGATCCGCGAGCAAGCCTGCCCGATCGATGGCTCCCTTGCGCCAGGCCTTGGAGCGGAACAACGACAGGCCGCCGCCAGAGAGCGGGAGACGAGGGCTGCGGGGCGCTGGCGCGAGCTGCCGCTCCAGAAAGCTCACCAGGTTCCGGAGCTCCTGACGGGTGCGACGCCCTCCGACCATCAGGCACCACAGCGCCAGCTCCCGGTCCGCCAGCAGGAAGCCGTGGCGTCGAGTGGAGTGGAGCGGCGTCTTCTGCACCAGCCCCGCCCCCTGCAGGCGCACCAGCTGTGCCGAGGCCTTGTTGACGTGCATCCTGCACGACCGCGCCACCTCGGCGGCCGAGCAGGGGTCCCAGGCCCTGCCCAGGGCCAGCACGATCTGCGCGGCCTGGGCAGGCAGGGCATCCAGCTGCGCCTGGAAGCCCGGGGACAGCAGATCGAGCACCCGCTCCAGGGCCTGGTGGCCCTGGATGGAGGGGGACAGCGCCAGCACCTGGGCGAGCAAGAGCACGCCGCGGGGGCGGCCGCCCACCAGCGCGTGGAGCGCCTGGAAGCGCGCAGGCTGCAGCGCGAGAAAGTCCAACACAGCCTGGCTTCCCGTGGCCTGGGCCAGATCGGCGACCACCGCGCGTGCGTCCGCGAGGGAGAGGGGCCCAAGGCGCTGCTGCCGAACCAGATCTGGGCCGCCGAGCCAGGCGAGCAGGTCTGCGGAGGGCTCACGCCGAGTGGTCGCCACCAGGCGCAGGGAGGCATGGGCCGAGAGCCGCGCCAAGCTGGGAGCCACGGCCGGAGCGAGGTCGTCCAGGCCGTCGACGAACACGAGCAGGCCGCGGTTGCGCTCGGCCCAGGCGCCAAGGGACCACAGCGCTGCGTCGTTGCGCATGGCACTGTCGCCCTCGGGCAACGCCGCCACGACCGCGTGGATGGCGCCCGCCGCCTGAGCGTTCCCCCCGCTGGTGAGATCCTCGGCGAGCAGCCCCAGGACGGCCTCCCAGATCTCGAAGGGCTCGATGAAGCCCTGGACAGGCCCTTGCAACAACAGGGGCGCCCAGCGGCGGCGAAGCTCGGTGTCCTGCCCAACCGCGGCGGCGATGAAGCGCAGCAGCGCAGACTTTCCCGAGCCAGGCCCACCATGGAACAGCCAGTGCGGGACGCTGTGGGGCAGCCGCAGGCTGTCGAGCACCCGTTCGAGCAGCGACGACCGCACACAGGAGCTGCGAGCGAGCCCTTGTTCATCGAGCAACGCTGGATTGTAGACAGGTGGCCAGATGGCACCGGAGTCAGGCATGGGAGCCTCCAATGGATTTGCCAACGTATCTGTTTTCTAAAGAACGCTCAATCACTACCTTCTTGTTGTTTTCTCTTTCCCACCTTTCTTTTGACGTATTCTCGATCTCAAGAGATTCCCGGGTGGCCATATCAAGGCACCACCCGCGCCGAGCGCAGCGCAGCCGCCATGCCCTCCCACAGCGCCGCGAACCGCGTGCACGACGACTGGCCACCGCGCCTGATGAACTACATTCTCGTTGTAACCATGTCATGCATGGGGGCGCGCAGTGGACCCACCAGTGGATCGGCCAGTGCGCCGAACCCGCATCGCGCTCCCCATTCGGGGTGGATGGGATACCGGATTCTTCGTGGGCCCTGGAGTTGCCATGGATCTGTTCGTCGTCGCCCTGCTGCACTTCAACCTCCAGTACGTGGCTGGCGGCATGGAGGGCACCTTCGAAGACTGGCCCTGCGATGAGCGGTCCGTCGAGGACCAGATCATCGTCGAGAGCTTCGAGCCCATCCTGGACCTGATGTTGGAGCACTCGGACTGGGCCATCGATCTCGAGCTGCAGGGGTACATGGTCGAGGTCATGGCCGACCGGCACCCGGATGTGCTCGCCAAGCTCCACACCCTGGCCCACGGCGGCCAGGTGGAGCTGGTCAGCTGGCACTACAGCGCCCAGCTCTGGACCGCATACCCATGGCAAGACCAGCAGCGCAGCATCGAGCTCACCCAGGCGGTCTTCGCCCAACACGACCTGCCCCTGTCAGGGGTGGTGTTCTCCCAAGAGGGCCAGTTCAGCCAGGGGCAGCTCGAGCGGATGCCCGAGTACGGCTACGACATCGCCTGCCTGCCCCACAACCTGGGCGAGCTGTTCTGGGGCGCCGACCCCGACGAGTCTCTGTTCGACTACCAGGATGTCTGGGTCATCCCCACCCGCAGCGTCACGGGCCTGGACGGCAGCTACCAGGTGCGCTGGAGCTTCTTCGACGACGGCGAGCTGCTCGCCACCGACGACCAGAACCCGTACATGGGGCCCTACTTCGTACACGACCCCGAGGCTGTGGCGGCCTGGGAGGCCGAGGTCCAGGCCCTGGCCGACGGGGGGGCGCAGATCGTCAGCATCAGCGCCTATGTAGACGCCGTGAAGGACCGAGGTTCCCTGCCTCTGCCCCCCGTGCTCGACGGCACCTGGCAGCCCGCAGACACGGGCAACCTCGAGCTCTGGATGGGCGGCCCGGGCCTGTGGAGCGCTACAGAGGACGACAACGTGGTGCTCACGGGCAATGTCAGGGCGCGCCAAGCGGTGGCCGCCACGGCCCTGGCCGTCGCCGGCGATGCTCAGGCCGAGGCCCTGGTGGACCAAGCCTGGCGCCACGCGCTGCTAGGCCAGGTGAGCGACGCCACCGGCTGGAACCCCTTCCACACCGAGGTCGAGTACGCGCAGGAGCATGCGCAGGCCGCGGTCGCCAAGGCCGAAGAGGCGCTCGCGCTGGCCTGCGATGCCGAAGGCGCCAGCGGCGTGGTCGTGAACCTCGAGGACGAGACCGTCACCTGGGGCGGCCAGATCGACCGCGGGCAGGACACCTCCGCGGGGTCCCTCGAGATCATCCCCGAGCTCTGCGGGCGCAACGGGACCGCCACATGGGGGTCCCTCGTCGAGGTCTCGGGCGCGCACCGCCTCGTCATCGACTTCCCCGCCGGAGACGGCGCTCCCTGCCTGGCCTTCCCCTGGGACGGCCTGGTCTACGCCACCATCCCGGCCCTGATGGACGACGTCATCGTCTCCGTGGACGCCACCCTCTACGGCACCGAGGGCATGGGCCTTCCACTGTCGTCGGGCCTGGTCCGGCTCGAAGAGGGCCTCTGGTTGGTCAAGGACACCCGCTCCATGCACCTGGCTGCGGTGTTCGAGCACAGCGCCGGGCGCATCGTCTTCGAGGATCGAACGGCCCACGACGGCGATGACGTCCGCTGGGAGCTGCTGGTGGTCGAGGGCGACGAGGCGGTGGCCCTGGACGTGGCCCGGCGCACCAACCTGCTCCCCACGGTCCAGCTGAGCTGCCCGCCCGCCGGGATCCCAGAAGAGCTCCCCTCCTGCGGCTGCGCAGGCCGCCGTGGCGCCCCCTCCGCAGCGCTGGGCCTGCTGGCGCTGCTGGGCCTGGCCGCCCGCCGGCGCCGGTCCGAGGGCTGACAGGCCGTGCACCGCTCCCCCGCCACACCCCCCTGGCTGGACAAGCTCGCCGTCTGGAGCGGCTGGCTTGGAGCCCTGCCCGTGGTCGTCCTGGCCCTGGTCCTGATGCGTCCGGTGCTGAGCGGCGGCGTGCCCACCTCGTCGGACCACATGGCGCACCTGTTCCAGGCCTGGGATCTCTGGAGCCACCGCCTGGGTCAGCTCCGGGTGGGCGGCTGGAGCGAGTGGTGGTTCTTCGGCTACCCGGCCGGGGAGCTGTACCACCCTGGCGCCGATCTGTGGGTGGCCGCCTGGCGGGTGCTCACCCTGGGCCTGCTGGAATGGGCCGACGGCTACGCTGTAGCCTTCGTGGCCTTCTTCGTGTTCTCGGGGCTGGCCCTGTATCGCTACGGGGCCCGAGAGCTGGGCTGGCTCGCGGGCATGGTGGGCGCAGCCCTGTGGCTGATGGACCGGGGCGAGTACGAGCAGGGGGGCTGGCTCTACACCGTCCGGGCTGGGGTGTGGCCCCAGGCCCTGGGGCTCGCGTTCTTCTTCGCAGGGCTGGTCTGGCTCGAGCGGGCCATCGCCACCGCCAAGCCGCGCTCGGTGGCCGTGGCGGCCCTGCTGCTCGGGTGCGGCGTGCTGGCCCACCCCATGGACCTGGTGCTGATGGCGCTCTGCCTGCCCCTGCCCTGGCTGGCCCGCCTCCTCACCCGCCGCTCTCCCGGGCGGCTTGCCCTGCTCCTGCCCCTCGCGATGGCGCTGCTAGGGGCCGCGCTGGCGGCGTTCTGGTGGCTCCCCTTGGCCGCCCGGACCGCATGGACCGAGGCCGTGGGCTACCCCTGGCTGCCCGCTGCCGAGATCTTCACGGGCCTCCTCGAGGGCGACCTCTTCCCGGGCAGCCCTGCCTGGGTGGTCTGGCTGGGCCTGCTGGGCGGGCTGCTGGCGCTGCTGCGACGTCGCCCTGGCGGCGTGCTCCTGCTGCTGCTGTTCGGCCTGCTCATGGCCGCGGCGGCCTCCGAGCTGTCCCAGGGCCTGGCCGAGCTCACGGGGAGCGAGGCCCTGGCGCGGTTCCAGTACCGACGTTTCTCCATCCCGGCCAAGGCCTGCCTGTTCCTGCTGGCGGGCTACCCCATCCAGAGCCTGCTGGATGGGGCCTGGGCCCTGGCGGGCTCCCCTCGCCTGGCTCCCGTCCGCGTCCCGCTGGCCCGTGGAGCTGTGGCGCTGGCCGCCCTGGGCCTGGGCCTGGGCCTGCTGGGCTGGCAGGCACCCGCCCTGCGGGCCCACCTGGCCACCCTGGATCTGCCCACCGCCGGCTCCGCAGGGCTGTGGAGCGACTACCAGGCCTTGAACGCGTGGGTTCGTGACTACAAGGCCGAGCACCCTGGCTGGTGGCGCATCGCCTACGAAGGCCGGGAGCACGACCAGTTCTTCTGGTCCGCCCCCGTGTACAACGGGGTGCCCGGCTACAAGCCCGGCTTCACCTGCTGCCGCATCTTCGGACAGGTACCTCAGGGTCAGGACGACGCCCTGTACCGCGCGCTCTCCGTGCGCTTGGTGGTCTCCCAGGGCCAGGTGGAGCGCCCGGGGCTCGAGCCTGTTGCGCAGTTCGGCGAGCTGAACGCCTACCGCTTCGAGGACTTCCAGGCGGATCGCTGGACCATGGAGGGCCCGGGTACGGTGGAGGTCCTGGCCTTCGACCCAGACCACATCCACCTGCGCCTGGCCGGTGCCGACGCCACCAGCCGCCTCCGCCTTCACGTGGCCGGCTTCTCCCGCTGGAGCGCCACCATGAACGGCAGCCCCGTCACCATCGGAGCAGGCGAACCCAGCCCTGGCCAGCGGCCCATCCTGATGGAGGTGCCGGTCACCGATGGCGATCTGGTGCTGCGCTACCGCAGGCAGCTGGTCGACTGGCTCGGGATGGCCCTGAGCCTACTGGCTGCGGCGGGGTTGGGGTGGCTGCTGTGGCGAGGCCGCTGGCCCTGGACGCAGGAGCGCGCCTAGGCCGGATCTGGGCCCTCGGCAGGCGGGCCTTCCGATGGCTCCTTGAGGGCTCGGAGCATGTGCCTCCAAGCGTCGTCATCGATTCCCAGGCGGCGCTGCCTGGCGGCGGCGCCCGGCTCGATGGGATGCGCGGCTTCACCCTGCGTGGGATCCCTGGGCTCCACTTTGCAGGGAGGCCGTTCCGTCTTGTTGGGCCTGGACATGGGATGCTCCCTGGAGAGACCGCGCCCTCACCGCAAGGGCCCGGACAGACCCAGCGTAGCACAGCTATTTCCCCCTTGTAAGGTTTGTTTTCGCAAATATTCTCGACTCACTATTCCTAGCTCTTGCGGATCTTGGACTCCTGCTCACCCCGACCGCCAGGCGCGAGCCACCCATAGGACCCGACCGCACAGCCCTCCGAACGCCCAGGCGGGGGTGGTCCAGCAGAGCCCTGGAGCTCCTACTCCTCCAGGGCGACGTCCGACACGCTGCCACCGATCACCTGATCCAGGAGGTACAGGGGCCGGCGCTTGGCCTCGTCGTAGATGCGGCCCACGTACAGCCCGAGCAGGCCTATGGTGGCCAGCTGCACGCCACCCAGGAAGAGCACGATGACCACGGTGGAGGCCCAGCCGATGACCGCCGAGGGATCCGTGAGCTTCTCCCACACCGCCCACAGCCCCAGGAAGAGCCCCAGAAGGGCGCTGGCCATGCCGACGTACGACGCCATGGTCAGGGGCGCAGAGCTGCTGGACAGGGCGCCATCCATGGCGAAGCGCAGCATGCGGCCGAGGTCGAACTTGGTGCTGCCGGCGTGGCGCGCGTGGCGGTCGTACACCACCTCGGCCCGGGAATACCCAAGCCAGAAGACCATGCCGCGGAGGTAGCGGTGACGCTCGCGCATGACCCGGAGCTGAGCCAGGGCCCTGCGATCGAGCAGGTAGAAGTCCCCCACATCGAGCGGTGTGGGCGAAGGCGAGATCCGCTGCATGATCCGGTAGAAGCCACGGGCGGTGACCCGCTTGAACCAGCCCTCACCGGCCCGGCTGCGGCGGCGACCGTAGACCACAGCGTGGCCACGACGCCACTGCTCCACCAGCTCGATCACGACCTCGGGCGGGTCCTGCAGATCGGCGTCCATGACCACCACGGCATCGCCACGGGCGTGGTCGAGGCCAGCGGTCAGGGCGATCTGGTGCCCGAAGTTGCGCGACAGGCGCAGGCCGACGAAGCGTTCGTCCACGGCATGCTGCGCCTGGATCATCTCCCAGGAACGATCGGTGCTGCCGTCGTCCACCAGCACGACCTCGAGGGCCAGATCCTCGAGCTCGCCCAGCACCGTCGTGAGGCGATGGAAGAGGCTGGGGAGGGCCGCTTCTTCGCAATAGACCGGGATGACGACGCTCAGTAGCTGCATGGAACCTGGAAGCCCTCGGGGGAACGGCACTGCTGGGGTTCAGGGACGAGCTCGGGCCGCAGCGGCGGGCTGCGGACCTCGCCATCCTGCCACGAATACTCCGTACCGAGGTGTGCGCCGCTGTACAAGCTGGCCCTCCACACGCCGAGCAGCCCGCCGGCCACCACCACAGAGGCCGCCATCCCAGCCCAGCGCCAGCGTCCCCGGAGCAGCCGGAAGCTCGCGAGCAAGCCCAACATCATCAGCGAGGCCGAGCTGATGGTGGCGCCGGCTGTCCAGGCGCCGGAGCCGTAGCGCAGGTCCACCTCGCTGACGCCCGCGGGCACCGGCAAGGCCAGCTCCAGCCCATCGGCGCGCAGGGGCGTCACCTCGCGCCCGTCGACCCAGGCCCGCCAGCGACCGTCCAGGGGGTGGTGGACCACGAGCCACGCGGGGACGGGACTGGTGACAGAGAAGGCCTGCCGGTTGAAGGTCGCCAGGGTCAGCACCACCCCGCCCACCGCGGCCCCCTGCGCGTCCGTGCCCCCGCCCTCGAGCACGCACGCCCCCGGTCCTGGCGGGTCGGCGGAGAGCGCGGCGTAGGCCCGGTCCCGGTCTACGACCCAGCGAGGAGAGGTACACAGGCGGGCCAGCTCAGGGTGGAAGGGGGCGCCGCGCTGACCGTGCTCCCGCACCGCGCCCTGCTCCATGCCATCGCCCTGGCCGTGCAGGCCGTAGTAGTACTTGAGATCGGCCTGCTTGCGCTCGGCCTGGTCCTGCCAGCTGGGGGTGGGCTGCGCCGGCTGGACCCAGGTGCCTCGGGCCATACAGAGGCCCAGCTGCCCCAACACACACAGCGCGAGCAGCCCCCCGGCCCAGCGCCACCGCGGGCGGACCAGCAGCACGAGCAGGCTGGCCAGCGCCGCGCCCCCCAGGGCCACCAGCGCCAGCTCGAGGCTCCAGGGCACGGCGCGGATCTGCTGGGGGGTGACCATGGTGTGGCGCGGCGCGAGGGCGCTCCAGATCCAGGGCGCCGCCAGCTGGAGCAGCAAGGCCAGGCCCGCGGCCAGCGCCAGGCCTCGCCGCGCGCCCTGCTGGGCCTGGCCCGCGCCGCGCCAGGCACCCCAGCCCAGCAGGGCCAGCACGAGCAGCAGCACGGGCATCAGCTGGGCCAAGCGGCCCGGGACCCTGAAGGCCTTGGCGAAGGGCACCAGATCCCAGGCCCAGCGATGGAACGGGGTGTAGCCCCCCAGGGTGTAGAGCGTCACCAGCAGGATCAGCCCCATCCAGAGCCACGCGCTGCGGGCGATGCGCAGCCCCGCGAGCCTGCCCAGGGGCAGCAAGAGCGCCAGCAGCAGCAGGGAAGAACCACCGAAGGCGCCGTGTACGTCCGCCCTCAAAGGCATCAGCAGGTTGGCGAGCACCCCGCCGGGGGTGTCGGAGTAGCCCAGGGTCCAGGCGTACTCCCGACCCACCCGGCCGCTGTTGCTGGCCATGAAGTCCAGCGCGAAGGGGATCAAGAGGGAGGCGGAGAGGCCCAGGCCCAGCGCCACCCAGGCGGCAGCGCGGCCGTAGAAGGCCCGGGCCGTGGGCCATGGTTCCGCGGGGTCCCCCACACCAGCGGCGCCCAGCAGGGGCAGGGCGAGCACGAAGATCCCAGCGGCCATGGCGCCGAAGTAGGCGAACTGTGGGTGGCCGGAGCACACCAACCACCAGGTGGCCAGGGCCAGGGCCAGTGGTGCCGCCCGGCTGCGACGGTCCAGCCAGAGCCAGCCCGCCGCGGCCACCACGAACCAGGTCCCGGTCCAGGCCTCCAGGGTGGCCGCGAAGCGGAACATGTCCAGCATGCGCAGGCTGTAGACCGCGAGGGTGGACAACAACCAGGCCAGCCCCAGGGGGGCCCGCATGCTGCGCAGCAGCCGCCACAGGGCCAGGTGAGCGCACCCCAGGGAGAGGAGCCGGAACAGGGTGTTCCAGTCCAAGGCGTGGCCCCGCCAGTAGCCGGGCATCAGCCCGCAGACCCAGGCGATGGGGTGGTGCAGCCCACCAAGGCTCAGGGCCGCCGCGCTCTGGCCGTGGTGAAAGCCCGGCACGTACAGCGGGTAGCTGCCCGAGAACACCGAGGAGAGCAGCTCCATCTGGTACTCGATGGCGTAGACCGGGTAGTCGTTGCCGATGGTCTGGCCGCTGACGAAGGGGACCAGCCACCACAGCAGCACGAAGGGCTGCAGCAGGGCCACCAGGGTCCAGCCTCGCTCTCCCCACGAGGGGACGGTTCCGGGTCGCGCCATGGGCCATGCCTGCAGGGTCGTGGGACGCGCGCGGCGTCCGAGCGTTACGAACGTTACACGGGCGCTCAGGGCGCTGCAAGCGAGCTCCTCCTCCACGCCAGGGCCATGTCCCAAACACCCACCCCGCATCCCGGACCCATCGCACGCCTTCGGAGTGGCTGGAGAGCCCTGCCCGCGCTCGCCAGAGCCATCCTGGCCGATGGCCTGCTGCCCGTGGGGCTGATGCTGGCGGGGACCCTGTGGCTCAGCGGTCCTGTGGCCCGCAGCCCCGGCGCGGTCGTCAGCCAGAAGCTCACCAGCCTGCAGCCCATCGACTACGGTGCCACCGTGTGGTTCTACGACTGGGTGGCCACGGCGCTGGCGCGGGGAGCCCCGATCCTGGAGCCGGACACGGTGTGCGCACCGACAGGCACCACCCTGGGCGCCAACTTCCCCAACTGGGCCGACGCCATCCTGGCCGCTCCCCTGATGGGTCCCCTGCCCTTCCCCACCGGCTACAACCTGTGGCTGGCCCTGATCCCCGTGCTGGGGGGCCTGGCGGCCTACGGCGCGCTGCGCTGCCTCACGGAGCGTCGCAGCCTGGCGCTGCTGGGGGCGTGGCTGTTCGGGTTCAACGCCTACTCCGCCTACGAGGTGGCCATGGGCCGGCCCAGCATGGCGCTGCTGGCTGTGCTCCCCCTGTTCCTGGCCGCCTGGTTGAAGGCCACCGGCTCCAGGGGCCCACGGGTGGTCGCCTGGTCCCTGGGCGCGGGCATGCTGGCGGGCTTGGCCCTACACTTCTACGTGCTCTACGCCCTGCTGGCGTGGCTGGTGGGCGGGCTGCTGTGGCTCTCCCGGCTGGTCCTGCCCGTGCCGGGGCGCAGCCGGGGCTGGCTGCTGCTGGCGGCCGCGGTGGCGCTCATCGCCGCTGGCCTCACCACTGCCCCCTACCTCTACCAGGCCACCGCCCTGCAGCTCCGGTTCCCGGCCCCCAGCGCCCAGGCGGTCACCGCGGGCGCAGACGGCATGGTCCCCCCGTGGACCGCGGGCTCGCGGATGCCGGTGCAGCAGCGCCCGCTCATGCCCTGGGAGCCAGAGCTCTGGGCGTTCACCGCCGCCTTCGCCCGGGACCGGCTGCAGCACCTGGGCGAGACCTCCCAGCCCGCGCCGGGGGTCCTAGAGGCCAGCCTCGACGCCATCGCCCGCCACTCCCTGCCCGCCAGCTTCCCGTGGCGGGGCGCCGAGGTTCGCGGCGATCCCAACGGCCTGCTGCCCCTGCCCTGGCTGGCTCCCCTGGTCTTGCTCCTGGCCCTGGTCGCGGGGCCCCGCACCTGGCCCTGGGCCAGCCTCTGCTTGCTGCTGTGGGTGCTCACCCTGGGTCCCTGGCTGATGGGGATCGAGGGCCTGCACACCACGCCGCAGCTGGTGGAAGGGCAGCGGCTGCGCCTGCCCCTGTGGTACCTGGTCCAGGCCCTGCCCGAGGCGGGCTCTTTCCTCAAGCCCGCCAGGCTGTTTCCGGGCTTCCTGCTGGCCCTGGTGCTCACCCTCACCGTGGCCACGGACCGCCTGGCCAGCCGCAGCCGGGCCTGGCTGGAGCGCCTCTGGACGCCGGCCGCGCGGTGGCTCTGGCCTGCGCTGGCGGGGCTGCTGATCCTGGTGTCCGGCTTCGCCCAGGCCCGGGTGGTCCGCGACCTGGACGACACCGTTCCCTTCGAGCCCTGGGCATTCCACCAGCAGCTGGCGCTGGACCCCGAACCCGGCGCCATCATCGAGCTCCCCATGGGCCTGGGCCAGGCCATGGCGGGCTTCCAGGCCATCCACGGCCGCCCCCGCGCCGACGACCACCACGACTCCCTGGCTGCCCAGCAACAGGGCGAGCCAGCACCCACCGACTGCTACCGCCTGGGCCTGCTGCGCGCCCTCTGGACCCTGGGCCGGGATCCCGCCGGTCCCACTGTCCTCAGCGAGCGGGACCTCACCCAGGCCCACCAGGCCGGCTTTCGCTGGGTGCTGGTCTACCCCGAAGCCTACGCACCGCTGCGCAGCCAGGGCCTGGACTACGACCTGGACACCGTGCTGGTGGTCCTCGAGGGCGCGCTGGGGCCGCCCATCGCCCAGGATGACCACCTGATCGTCTACCGGCTCCCGACCCCCTCGAGCGGCCAGCAGTAGAGCTCCAGGTCACCCAGCGGCGCCCCCAGGGACGCCTCCAGCTCCGGCAGCCGGCTGGGATCGTCGAGCCAGGGCCGCCAGCAGAGGTAGCGGTAGCCCCGCGCCGCCAGCAGGGCGCCCGCTGCTCGCGAATCACCCAGCCCCAGGGCCTGGTCCACCAAGGCCGCCAGGCGCGCAGTCTGGGGCAAGTAGCTGGCGGAAGTCTGTCGAGGCAGCCCCGTAGTGGAGCGACCGTGGATGGTGGAGGCCACCATGGCGTTGCCACCTTCCCAGCTCCCGCCCTCCACCGGAAGATCCAGCACGGCGCCAGGCAGTGGGTCGGCGGCCATGGCCTCGAGCATGGCCTGACCCGGCACGGGACCCGAGGGCGGCGGCCACAGCGTGCGGGTGGCCCGCCAGCCGTCCGCCACCTGCAGCAAGCCCAAGCTCCAAGCAGCCAGCCCGAGCCAGCGTCGGTGACGGCGGGGCCAGCCGGAGGCCAGCAGCAGGGGCAGCCCCAAAGCCGCCAGCACAACAGCGCGGTAGTACATGCCACTGCTGCGGGTAGGGTAGTGCAGCGCCTCGAGCAGGACCACGGGCAGGCGTAGCCGGCGCCCATGCCACAGGGCGAACTCGTCGCCGCTCACCAGCACCGGCCCCAGGGCCAACACCACCCCGAGCACCAACAGGCCCCAGCCCGCCCAGCGACCCTGCCCCCTCCGAAGCCCCGCCAGCATGGCCAGCGCCAGCAGCGGCAGGCCCAGGTAGACCACGTGGCTGGCGTCCCAGGCCTGCTGAGCCAGCCCACCGAGACCCAGCAGCAGGCCCTCGGGCTGAGCCACCGGCGCCGGATAGGGCAGCGAGCTGAGCTCGAGCACGCTCTGAGAGCGGGGCTCGAAGGCCAACAACATGCCCGCGCGACGCAGATCCCCCAGGTAGAGCCGGGCGGGGAGCATCCCCAGGCCCAGCGCGGCGAGGGCCAAGCCGGAGAAGGCCAGCCGGGCCCTGTCCAGGAAGGGGCGCTGGTCCAGCAGCTCGGAGAGCACCCAGGCGCCCGCAGCGAAGGGCAGGAACAGGGCCGTGCTGGGGGTGGTGAAGGCCATGGCCGCCCCCGCCAAGACGCAGGCCACCAGGCCCAAAGACCGGCGCGGGCCGCGCAGGGCGTAGCTCACCGCCAGCAGGCTCGCGGGCAGGAGCCAGTGCTGGAGCTTGGCCACCTGGCCGCTCTGCAGGACCCCCAGGGCGTAGGGGCACAGCCCGAAGGCAAGCGCCAGGCCCGCGGCCGTCCAGCTGTCCACCCGGGTGGCCCGACGCAGCAGGGCCCAGGCCGCACCGACCGCCAGGGCCGGGCTGAGGACCATCACCAGGTTGTAGGCCCCCAGCGGCCCCAGCAGGGGCTGGAGGGGGGCAGCCATCAGGGCGGGGGCCCAGCCGATGAAGCGAGCCAGCACGGGGCCAGGGTAGCCGATGCGCTCCGTGACGCCGCCGTGGCCCTCACTGCCCACCAGCATGCGCGCGATGTGATCGAAGGCCCACACATGGCCGTCGTGGAACGCCGAGACGATCCGAGTGTCCGCCAGATCCCAGGGCGCCAGGCCGAGCAGCCACAGGGTGATGGCCAGGGCCACCAACATGGCCGTCCCGGGCGCAGTCAACGCGCTGAGACTCCACCCATTCTCTGGGGAGGCGTCGGTGGTGCTGTGGGTCGGCGCGGTCATGCAGGGCGTTCGTCCAGGGGATGAGCCGCGACACCTGGGCGCGGTCGGCTCCAGCAGCGCGGACCAGGGCCGCGAGAGGCCGACCCAGGCCCAGTTATAGTACCGGAGAGGGCCCCCATGCACCCCCGTTCCATCGCAACACGCCCACTGCGCCCCTCGCACGCGAGCCTCGGCTGCCTCTCTTCGGCGGTCCTGCTGCTGGCGGCCTGCCAGGGCCCCTCCCAGCCCAGCGCCCCCACCGTCCCGCCCCTCTCGCCCGCCGAGCACGGGGCCGTCAACCTGCTGCTGGTCACCATCGACACCCTGCGCGCCGACCGCATGGGCGCCTACGGCAACCCCCGCGACACCACCCCCAGCTTCGACGCCCTGGCGGACCAAGGTTCTCTCTTCGAGCGGGTCTATGCCCAGCGCGGCTCCACCTGGCCCTCCCTGGCGAGCATCCTGAGCTCCCAGCACCCTGTCAGCCACGGCGTGCGGCGCAACGGTCAGGCCCTCGAGGGTGACCCGGCCACCCTGGCCCACGCCCTCGCCGCCAGCGGCCGCCGCTGTGGGGCCGTGCTCACCAACGCCTCCGAGCTGGGCTGGGGCGGATTCCACGACCTGTTCCCCGTGATGCAGGAGCCCCGCGACGTGGTGGCTGCTGACCGGGCCTTGGCGTGGCTGGACCAGCACGGCGACCAGCCCTTCTTTCTGTGGGTACACTTCGTGGCGCCCCATGATCCCTACCAGCCCGACGCCGCCCACCGCGGCTTCGTGGACCCCTCCTACGACGGCCCGGTGGACGGCTCCATCGTCTCCACCACCCGGCTGCTCTTCGAGCCCGGCCCCGCATCCAGGGCCGATCGGGATCAGCTGCTGGCCCTGTACGACGGCGAGGTCGCTTGGACCGACGCCCAGCTGGGGCGCCTCATGGATCGGCTCGAAGACCGCGGCCTGCTGAACAACACCCTTGTTGTGGTGAGCGCCGATCACGGAGAAGAGCTTCTCGACCGCCAAAACTACGCGTTCCACAACGCCAGCGTCTACGAGAGCACCCTGCGCCTCCCCCTGGCCATGAGCCTGCCCGGAGCCATCCCCCAGGGCGTGCGCTACCCCGAGCTGGCCGCCAGCATCGACATCGCCCCCACCCTGCTCGAGCTGCTGGACGTGCCGGCCCCGGCGAGCTTCCAGGGCCGCAGCCTGGGGCCCCTGCTGCGAGGCGAGCCCTGGCCCGCACAGCCCGTGTTCACCGAGCTCGAGGACCAGATCCTCAGCGTGAGGACCCCAGCCTGGCGCTACGTGGACAACCCCACCGGCCACCAGCCTCCCATGGTGCCCGCCGGCCACATCCAGCAAGCAGGGCTGGCGGTGGACGCCGTAGACAACCAGCTGCACATCGCGCCCAGAGAGCTGTACGCCGTCGCCGACGATCCCCTCGAACAGCGGAACATCGCCACCCCCGACCACCCGCAGCTGCCCGCCATGGGCCAGCTCGTCCGCGCCTTCTCGGCCACCCAGGGCTGGCGGGTCGGCGGCGCCGCTCCCCCGCAGCCCCTGGACCCCGAGCTCCGCGCCCGGCTCGAGGCCATGGGCTACGTCCTGCCCTGACCCGCTCCGGAGCTCCCATGCCCACCTCCCGCGTCCTCTTCGTCTGCCTGGGCAACATCTGCCGTTCCCCCACCGCCGAGGGTGTGATGCAGCACCTGGTGGAACAGGCCGGCGCCGATGTTCGCGTCGACTCTGCCGGTACCGGCGGCTGGCATGCGGGGGAGCGCGCTGACCCCCGCATGCGCGAGCACGCGGCCAAGCGCGGCTACGACCTGACCAGCCGCGCCCGGGCCTTCGACCGCAGCGTCGACTTCGAGGCCTTCGACCTGATCGTGGCCATGGACGACTCCAACCTGGCCAACCTGCGCCGCCAGGATCGCGCTGGGCGCTATGCCCACAAGCTGGTCAAGATGACCGACTACTGCAGCCGCCACCCCCACAGCGAGGTCCCCGATCCCTACTACGGTGGCGACCAGGGCTTCGAGCTGGTCATCGACATCATCGAGGACGCAGCTGGGGGCTTGCTGGCCGAGCTGCAGAGGTGATCCGCAGCGCCCACGCCCGCGCCATCGCGCAGGCCACCGGCGCCCAGGTGGTCCACAGCCGCGCCCTGTCCGGCGGCGACATCGCCCAAGCATCGCTCCTCACCCTCAGCGACGGCCGCACGCTCTTCTACAAGACCGCTCCCGGCGTCATGTTCCCCGCCGAGGCCCGGGGCTTGCAGGAGCTCGAGGGCGCCCGCGCCGTCCGGGTGCCCGCCGTGGTGGTCGTAGCCGACGACTTCCTGGTCCTCGAGGCCATCGGCACCGGGAGTCGGGGGCCCGGCTTCTTCGAGGGATTCGGCCGTCGCCTGGCTCGCCTGCACCGCCACAGCAGCCCCCAGATCGGCTTCGTGGGCGACAACTTCATCGGCGCCAGCCCCCAGCCCAACCCCCAGGCCTCAGCGGGCCCTGGAGCCTGGGCTGCCTGGTTCTGGGAACACCGCCTGCTGTTCCAGCTGCGGCTGGCCGAGGAGAAGCGGCGGGCACGCCCGGCACTGGTGCGGGGCATGGCCCAGCTCGAGGCTCGGGTTCCCACCCTACTGGCGCACACGGACGAGCCCCCCAGCCTGCTGCACGGCGACCTGTGGGGCGGCAACTTCCTGGTGGACGAGGGGGGCCAGCCCGTGCTCATCGACCCCGCCGTGTACTACGGCCACCGCGAGGCCGAGCTGGCCATGACGCTGCTGTTCGGCGGCTTCCCGCCGGCGTTCTACACCGCATACGAGCGAGAGTGGCCCCTGGTCCCCGGCTGGCGTGAGCGCTTGCCCCTGTACCAGCTCTACCACGTGCTCAACCACCTCAACCTCTTCGGCACCAGCTACGACAGCCACGCCCAGGGGCTCGTGGACGCCTGCCTGGCGCCCCGCTGATCCAACGACGGCGGTGAGTGACGCCACACATTCGCACCCGCGAAAGACATGTGTAAGGTTCGTCAACTCCATGTCGCATTAGCCTGGTCAACAGCTCCCCCTCACAGCCAGAGGTCCATCCATGACAGGGCACGCCCGCCTCCTCTCCTTCGCCTGCCGCGTGGGCCTGGCCCTGCCCGCCCTGGCCCTCGGTGTCGCAGCCCTGGCCCCCCAGATCGCCCTCGCCTACTGCGGTGACGGCGTCGTGGACAGCGGCGAGACCTGCGACGACCTCAACACCACCGCCGGCGACGGCTGCGACTCCAGCTGCGCCGTCGAGGACGGCTGGGAGTGCGTCGATGCCAGCTTCGAGCTGGACTTCGCCGAGGTCCTCTACAACGACTCTGGCCACGACTCACCGAGCTGGTCGCTGTCCACCGACGGCACCACGGTCACCCAGGATGAGAACGCCGATCCGGCGGTGTACGTCTCCACCCTGCCCGCGGTGGGCGTGTCCATGACCTTCGAGCTGACGGTCAACACCACCTCCGACGACGACTTCATCGGCTGGGCCATCGGCTACGACGCCGGCGAGTACGCCTCCGCGAGCGCCGACTGGCTGCTGTTCGACTGGAAGCAGGGCACTCAGACCCGCAGCGGCTGCACCGGCGACCTGGGCCTGGCCATGAGCCGGGTCACCGGGGCCATCACCAGCCAGGATCCCCTCTGGTGCCACACGGGCGTCACCACCGAGATCGCACGCGCGCTCACCAAGGGCTCCACCGGCTGGGCCGACAACACCACCTACTCCGTACAGGTGGACTACAGCACCACACAGGTGGACGTGTGGGTCGACGGCACCCTCGAGTTCAGCGAGAGCGGCAGCTTCCCTACCGGCAACTTCGGCTTCTACAACTTTTCCCAGGAGGACATCGAGTACGAGCTCACCGCCCCCCTCGACCAGAGCGTCTGCGCCCACGCCGACACCGACGGCGATGGCCTGACCGACCTCATCGAAGATGACATCGGCACCGACCCCGAGGACGCCGACAGCGATGGCGACGGCGTGGACGACCTCACTGAGGTGGGCGGCGACAGCGGCGACCCACAGGACACCGACGGCGACGGCACCATCGACGCCCTGGATCCGGACGACGACGGCGACGGCCTGGACACCATCGACGAGGACATCGACGGCGACGGCGATCCCACCGACGACGACAGCGACGGCGACGGCACCCCCGACTACCTCGACGCCCCGGTCTGCGGCGACGGCGTGGTGGAGGTGCTCGAGGAGTGCGACGATCTGAACACCACCGACGGCGACGGCTGCGACTCGAGCTGCGCGGTCGAGGACGGCTGGGAGTGCGTGGACGCCAGCTTCGAGCTCGCCTACGACGAGGTGCTCTTCGACACCTCCGGCCACGCCACCCCCAGCTGGAGCCTGTCGTCCGACGGCCTGACCCTCACCCAGTCCCAGAACGCCGACGGCGCGGTCTACGTCTCCACCCTGCCCGCGGTGGGCGTGTCCATGACCTTCGATCTCGAGGTGGACACCAGCAGCGACGACGACTTCATCGGCTGGGCCATCGGCTACGACCTGGGCGAGTATGCCGACGCCTCGGCCGACTGGCTGCTGTTCGACTGGAAGCAGGGCGACCAGGCCAACTTCGGCTGCGACGGCTGGGACGGGCTGGCCATGAGCCGGGTCAGCGGCCCCATCACCGACAGCGGTGATCTGTGGTGCCACCAGAACAACGTCGTCGAGCAGGTGCGCGCCACCACCCTGGGCAGCACCGGCTGGTCCGACAACACCAGCTACGAGGTCCAGGTCGACTACGACACCACCGGCTTCGAGGTCTACGTCGATGGCGTGCTCGAGTTCAGCGAGACCGGGGCGTTCCCCAGCGGAAACTTCGCCTTCTACAACTTCTCGCAGCCCGACATCATCTACACCCTCGTCTCCCCGGTCGACCAGAGCATCTGCGCTCAGCTCGACACCGACGGCGACGGCCTGACCGACCTGGACGAAGAGGACATCGGCACCGACCCCGAGGATCCAGACAGCGACGGTGACGGCGTGGGCGACGCGGCCGAGGTGGGCGATCCGGACCTGCCCACGGACACCGATGGTGACCATGTCATCGACGCCCTGGACACCGACGACGACGACGACGGCATCCTCACCGCCGACGAAGACATCGACGGCACCGGTGATCCCAGCGACACCGACAGCGACGGCGACGGCGTCCCGGACTACCTGGACACCGACGACGACGACGACGGGGTGCTCACCATCGATGAGGACTACGACGGCGACGGCGACCCCGGCAACCACGACGCCGACGGCACGGGTGGCCCGGACTACCTCGACCCCGACAGCGACGATGACGGCGAGGGGGACGCCACGGACTGCGATCCCATCGACGCCGCGGTCAACCCCAGCGCCACCGAGATCTGCGACGGCATCGACAACGACTGCGACGGCGCCGTGGACGAGGACTCCGCCAGCGACGCCGCCACCTGGTACGCCGACACCGACGGCGACGGCTACGGCGACGCCGCCAGCGCCACCCAGGCCTGCACTCAGCCCAGCGGCTACGTCGCTGACGACAGCGACTGCGACGACGCGGCCTCCACCACCAACCCCGGCGCCACCGAGTACTGCGACGGCGTAGACAACGACTGCGACGGCGCCGTGGACGAGGACTCCGCCGCCGACGCCGCCACCTGGTACGCCGACACCGACGGCGACGGCTACGGCGATGCCGCCAGCTCCACCCAGGCCTGCTCCCAGCCCAGCGGCTATGTGGCCGACGCCACCGACTGCGACGACGGCGTCTCAGCGGTCAACCCCGCCGCCACCGAGATCTGCGACGGCATCGACAACGACTGCGACGGCACCGTGGACGAGGACGACGCCAGCGATGCCTTGACATGGTACGCCGACACCGACGGCGACGGCTTCGGGGACGTGACCAGCACCACCTCCGCCTGCTCCCAGCCCAGCGGCTACGGGTCGGACAGCACGGACTGCGACGACGACGACGGCGCGGTCAACCCCGACGCCACCGAGATCTGCGACGGCATCGACAACGACTGCGACGGCACCGTGGACGAGGACGGCGCGGACGACGTGGCCACCTGGTACGCCGACACCGACGGCGACGGCTTCGGCGACCCCATGGCCAGCGACATCGACTGCGCCCAGCCCACGGGCTTCGTGGCCGACGACACCGACTGTGACGACAGCGACGGCGCGGTCAACCCCGACGCCGCCGAGCTCTGCGACGGCATCGACAACGACTGCGACGGCACCGTGGACGAGGACGACTCGGGCGACGCCCTGACCTGGTACGCCGACACCGACGGCGACGGCTACGGTGACCCGGCCAGCGGCACGCAGGCTTGCGCGCAGCCCACCGGCTTCGTGGCCGACGCCAGCGACTGCGACGACACCGACACGACCGTGAACCCCGCCGCCGTCGAGATCTGCGACGGCATCGACAACGACTGCGACGGCACCGTGGACGAAGACGACGCCAGCGACGCCCTGACCTGGTACGCCGACAGCGACGGCGACGGCTTCGGGGATCCCGCCACCAGCACCGTCGCCTGCGACCAACCC
>ERZ890953.385-NODE-385-length-25974-cov-9.237972_pt1 | contig 25974 bp, 23 predicted proteins | sample MGYA00521264_ERZ890953 | MGnify/ENA primary metagenome ERZ890953 (study PRJEB32303, sample SAMEA104408629) | aquatic metagenome | biome: Brackish water; feature: Chemocline; material: water | place: Baltic Sea | collected 2014-10-26T21:54:00 | depth 200 m ...
GTGAAGGACGAAGATCAGAACCAACACCACCTTCATGGTTTGGACCGTGACAACCTTGACACTCTTTTACGAACATTTTCTCAACATCCATACTAGATGTATCAGCAAGTAAGCTTGACGATGCTGCGGCTAAAATTGTCGCAGTAATAACTAATTTATTGAATTTCATTTTCTATCTCCTCTTAATTGTATAAATTTCTAAAGATAAAGTAAGACTCAAAAAGAGCCTTACAAACTAATTTTCTTCAGCTAGACGCTTTTTTTCTTGATAATATATCGCTATCATTGGAAGAATGATAACAGTATGAAGAAAAAGTGTTAAAGTCAAAGGACCTTGATTTAACCAACCAAAAAAGCTCGGTACCACATCTGTAAATGCTTCAAACATTTTTCACTCCTTATATTTTATGTACTGATTTTTTACCAGTTGTTAATAAGTCAATAACTAAAAGGATGAAACCTGTAAATACAACTACACCCATTATTAGTCTCCAATCCATAGCTTGTGTAAACCACGGACCTGATTGTCCATCAAAGTAACCTGCCCAAGTAGCACCTAATTGTGCACGACTTACAATAACTTGAACATAACCAGCAATAGTTAATGCCGCTGTCATTCCCAACATACCAAGAGCGATTAAGCTAGTTGACCAGATAGAAAGTTTTGTATGTCTAAGTATTTTAATACCATTAGTTCCTTGAATAGCAAGGTAAAACATACCAATCAAGATAGTCGCATAAGCACCAAAGAATGCTAAGTGACCATGTGCTGCAGTAAACTGTGTACCGTGAGTATAAAGATTTACTTGTGGTAATGTATGGAAGAATCCCCAAACACCTGCACCTAAAAAGTTACCAAATGCATTCATAACAAACCAAGTAAATGCAGGTTTATTAGTAACAGTGTGACCATCTATAGCATGACCTTCATAACCTTCAGCCATTTGAAGACCTGTTTCTTTACCCCAGTCATAGAGAACATGCACGAACATTGCAACAAGAGGTAATGGTTCTAGTGCACTAAATAGTGCTCCAATTTCCCACCAATACTCAGGTGTTCCAATCCAGAAATAGTGGTGACCCAGACCTAAGATACCTGAACCAAAAAGCATTGCTACTTCTATCCATAACCACATTTCAACAACTTTACGATGAGCACCAATCATAGTGATAAGACCGTAAGCTGCAATAGCACCAACGAAAACTTCCCATGTAGCTTCAACCCATAAGTGAATTACCCACCACCACCAGTACTGATCCATAGAGATACTATCTGTAAAGAACATACCAGCTAAATAAAGACCAGCAAAGGCTATCATATCTGCCATAAGCACTGTAACGATACCTGTTTGTTGTCCTTTCATTCCTGTAAAGAAAAGATTTGCAACAAATCCCAGTACAACTACAACAATTCCATAATCTGCCCAACGAGGTGCTTCAATGTACTCACGACCCTCTGTAATAAACCAGATTGTAGTATCGCTTGCTGGTCCAACTTGAACAAGAAGATATACTAGGACAACAACAACAATAGCTGCTGCAAAAACCCAAAATAGTAATTTACCTATTTTGATACCAATAGTCTCTATGCCTGTTTCATCTGGTAACAACCAGTAAACAGAACCAAACATTGCAAATACCATCCATACAACAAGTGCATTGACATGAAGGATTCTAGCGATTGAAAAATCTAAAATTCCATAAAGAAAACCTGGCATAACAAACTGAATAGCTGCTACTAAACCAAAAAGTAACTGAGCACCAAAGATAATAGCTGCAAAAGTAAAATACCATGTTGCTAATTGTTTTGACTCAGAACCAATACCTGTTAAATGACTACTTGCCATGAACTGCTCCTTGCATTCTTCCAAAGTTTCTTGGGAAACCATTTGTATCTATTGAAGACATATGTTTAAGAAACGCTACTAAGCCTTTAGCTTCTTCAGCTGTAATACCAAGATCTGGCATCATACGAGCATGTGTTGGATAAAGATTTGGATGTTGTAAGAACTCAGCCATTGCTTCTTCTTTAGTCTCTTTTCCTGTCATAGCTTGCAGTGGTCCATTTGGTCCCCATGCTGGGTCTAACCATGCTTTAGTTAAATCTGGTGCATAATAAGCTCCATTTCCAAGAAGTGTATGACAAGCCATACAGTTTTTAGCTTGTTGCCCTAACTTACCTAAGTGTAATAGTGCTCCAGCTTCTTCTTCTGAGTAATCATCTCTTCCAAAAAACATCTCTTTTGCACCTATTACTGGAATTTCATGACCACGTGCTGCACTCATTTCGTAAGTAATTTTACGATTAATAACAGTAGGTCCCGGAACCCTCTTTGTTACACCATTTTGTATATCTGCATCATTACCCATAGCAATTTGACCCATTGAATCAAAAGTCAACCAAATTAGTAATAGTGATGCAAATCCTGTAACCCATGTCGCTGATCTTTGCCAGAAACGATTGTCACTCCATACAGATTTATTAGCCACTGTACTCTCCTTATTCATTTTTTTCGTGAACTTGATGTTGCATATAGTAGATTGCATGTGGAAGTAACAAGTACCCAATCATAGCAACAACTAATGCCTTTGCAGTAAACTCACCTACATGCATCAAGCTTCCCATTATATACAGGCAATAAGAGGTAATTACCCAAAATAGATATGCAAAAGGCATAGCCCATTTTTTTAAAAAACCAACCTTAACCGCTGTAAATATACCAACATAGAATCCTCCAAAAAGCATAGAAAGCGCTGACGAAATAAATATTGGCAAAAAATTATTTACTTCAATATCTTGCGTAGCAATAATTTGACTTATCATTTTCCATAACCTTAAATTAAATTTAACTTTTAGAGTTATCCGTATTCTATTATAATTTATCTGTAAGTGTATTGATTTATGTCAAGATGCAGGAATAAAGTACATACATGTGTGTAATTGTGTGTAATAAAGTAAATTGTCTAAATATTATCCACTTTAGCACTACTCTGAATGTAAAATTTTTAGTAAAATTCTTTAATATTTAAAAATAGAGAGACAATATACAAAGTAACACCATAAAAAATTCTGGTTTTATGAAGAAACACTATGGCTTAACTCTTTTTCCTTAAATGCAACACCTTCATAAGCAGTCTTTACATGAGTTATCTCACCACTTATCTCTTGTTCTTTTAGTTCTAAACCTTGGGGTACTTCTATTGAGTGGAGCTGTACAGCCGTTTGTTTAAAGTTTGGTTCTCCTGATTTTGGGCAGAAGCTATCGTTTGTGAGACTGTTTACAAGTTGAGTGTTAAAATGAAAAGGTATAAAGATATTTCCCTCTCTTACACTTCCTGTAACACGGACTACAACATCTTCAACACGACCTCTCGCACTCGAAATCGCCATCCTATCACCACTTTTTACTTTGAGTCTTAAAGCATCTTTTGGACTTAAATCCACCCATGCCTCTGGTGCAAGATTATCTAAAATGTCAATATTTCTCGTTTTAGTACGTGTATGCCACTGCTCAACTGTTCGACCAGTATTTAAAATAGCGGGAAAATTTTGGCTTATTGGCTCGTGCATAGGAAACCAATCTAAACAAAGAAGTTTTGCTTTTTCGTCTTTTGTAACAAATGGCATGTCTGAAGTGTAAAGTCTTTTAGTTCCTAAAGGATTTTTTTCATTACAAGGCCACTGTATTCCGCCGTGTTCCTCTAATAGTTCATAACTCATACCACTATAATCACACAATTGCCCTCTACTGACTTTTCGCCACTCATCAAAAGCATCACGAGGTTCACTCCAATTAGGAAAGAGCATCTCATTTACACCTTCAAAGTATTTAGAAAACTCTATAATGATATCAAAATCACTTTTTGAATTACCTTTAGGTTCTACCGCTTTGTTTGCCTTATTACATCGTCTTTCACTATTTGTATAAACACCCTCTTTCTCACCCCATGTAGCTGCTGCAAAAATAACATCTGCAACTTGTGCAGTATCACTAAAAAATGCATCTTGAACAACTAGTAAATCTAATTTTGCTAAAGTAGCACGAAGTTTGTTTTGATTTACAAAACTTACAAGAGGATTAGTCGCTGTAATCCATAGTGCTTTTATTTCTCCTCTATCAATTGCATCAATTATCTCTGCATATTTATATCCACGCTCAGTTGGAATAATCTCTTCTGGCACATTTACAATACTCGCATACTCTTTTAAAGCTTTTTCATCACCATAGTTTCTATACCCAGGAAGAGAAGATGTAAAACCTGTTTCACGAGTCCCCATTGCATTACATTGTCCTGTAATACTAAAAGGTCCTGCTCCCTCACGACCAATATGCCCAGTTAAAAGATGCAAGTTAATAATAGCACTCACAGTATCAGTTCCCATAAAAGATTGATTGACTCCCATAGTCCAAGCAGAAAGCACTGCATCCTGAGCTACAAATTGACGGGCTAATTCATACAAGGTTTTAACGTCTATACCTGTAATATTTGCCACTTCTTGTGGTGGATAGTTTTGCAGGTGTTTTTTAAGCTCTTTGTAACCATTAGTATTAGCTTTTATATAACCTTCATCTTCCCAACCCTGTTCCATCACAATATATGCTAAACCATTATAAAGTGCTAAATCAGTTCTTGGTTTAATCGGTACAAACAAATCTGCAAGTTGTGAAGTTTTTGAAGCACGAGGGTCAATCACTATCACCTTTTTTGTTGGTTTTTTATTTTTATTAAGATGCAGTGTTAAAATAGGATGATTATCTGCAATATTCGCACCAATCAAAAATATAGTATCAGCTTTTTCAAAATCTTCATAACTCCCAACAGGTCCATCACTTCCAAGTGATTGCTTATAACCCATTACTGCTGATGCCATACAGAGTGTTGTATTCCCATCATAGTTATTAGTTTTTAGTCCAAGTTGTACAAATTTTCCAAGAGTATAAAATTCTTCTGTTAGAAACTGCCCTGTACCTATTACTGATACGGCTTTTTCTCCGTATTCATGGGCAATTCTTTTAAATTCATCACTTACTTTTGTGTATGCTTCATCCCAAGGAACAGATATAAGTTCACCATTTTTTCGAATAAGTGGATTTTGAATTCTATCCTTAGAATTAATCATTTGATGCTCACTGAGCCCCTTAGGACAAAGTGTTCCCATATTTACATCATGTTTAGGATTACCTTTCGTATAAACAGCTTTACCATCTTTAACACCAATATATAGTCCACATCCTACTCCACAATAACCACAAGTTGAAAAAACCCACTTATCAGGTTTTTTCGCATCACTAATCATGCCAAATCTTTCATCGTGGGAGAGTTTATACTTTTTCTCTTTGATGTCTACACCTAAAAAATCTTTAATTTTTGTTATCATCTATTATTTCTTCAATATCTTGTGCCATCATTACACCTGTTGCATTCAACAGCATGAATTGTTGATTATTGTAAATAACCATAGTTGGAACTTCCATTACATCATACATCTCAGCTAGTTCACCTGATTCTGAACAATCAATCTCTAAAACAGAAACATCTTCTCGCTCTCCTATCTCTTCGAGTTCAAAACCAAGTGCCATACAAGCATCACAATAAGGTGAAATAAACTTTAAAATAACTGTGTTACCTTTAGAAAATTCTTCTTTTAAAACTGATTCAAACTCTTTGCCTTCTACTTCTATTAATGCCATATTATTTTCCTTATCGTTGTTTTCCTACAAAAAATCCACCTGCCATTCCAAGAGGAACTACAGTACTATAAAATAAAAACCTATCTGCTAACTCACTACTTAGAACACTTACAAGTGAAAACCCTAAAATAGTTACTGATGTTATAGGTGAAGAACTCACAAATACTAAAGCCAAAAGAGGTAACAAAACTCCGCCTACAAAAAGTGAAGCAAAACGATGATTTCTTACCTTTATAAAATTTTCATTTAATAATCTTTTTGTTCTTTGTAATTGATACTGATTTTTCTCAATTGTATCTAAACCTCTTATATCTTCATAACTAAAAAATAGTTGTGCTAAAGCTCCTAACATTCCAAGTGCCAATAAAGGTGTAATTGCCTCATACACCCCTAATATACCACTTACAAAAGCAAGTAAAAAAGCACCTATATACATGACTCCAAAAAACTTAAAATTTGTGGTAGTTCTATCCCATGATGGACGAGCTTTTATGCGGTAAATCATACTCTGCGCATATATTCCATAAATTCCAGTTGCTAATGTTATAGCTTCAAAAAGTAAACGCAAGGTACTATTAATCTCAAAGAAGTAAGCTCCAACAACTACAGTCATTAACCCTGTAAATACTCCCAAAGCCAATGCTTCACGACTAAGCCATGAAGTTTTTATATTTTTCATAGCTGTCATTGCTAAAAATGGACGACCTAAATGCAGTGCTGAAAGAGGAAGTCCCAAGGCAGCTGGAAGCATAACAAATAGAGCCATAATCCAGTTTGTACTTTCAAAGCCAAATAGACTCATCACATCCCCTAAAAAGAGAACTAAAAATCCACCCAAAGAGATTTGAGTAAATACTGTCATAAAGACAAGTGGTAGTTCTGAATGAGCAGGTTTGAGAATATGCTCATCCATCTCTTTCATCTGCTCTGGTAAGTTTGGAGGAAGTGTATATCGAGTTGTTGAATTAGTAATACTTTCATCTGGTAAAAATGGCATATTATCTTTTTCACTTACATCTCGATTTAACCACTCCTCTATATTTACAGCCTCTATCTCAATTGCTCCTGCCGGACACGATTGTACACAAGCTGGAGACTGTCCAACATCTAAACGCTCATGGCACATATGACATTTTGTAACGATATTTCGTTCTTCATGAAAAACAGGTACTCCATAAGGACAATTCCATGTACAGTATTGACACCCTATACAGGTGTCATCATCATGTACAACAATTCCTGTTTCCGCTATCTTTATATATGACTCTGTTGGACACCCTATTGCACATGCAGGATCAATACAATGATTACAACTCATTGAATTTAGCATTTGAGTAAATGCTGGGAATTCTCCACCTTCCATCTCCCCAACACGACGCCATTTGATATCTGCTGGGTTATTGTTTTGCTCATTACAAGCCACTTCACAACAGCGACATCCTACACAAGCGACAGCATCAAAATGAAATCTATACTGCTCACCCTCTTTGAGTTTTGGAATATCTATGGAGTAATTACCACATTGCGAACCTGTATCAGCTTTGTAGTCTATAAAGCTCTCTAGTGGTGTTTGCATATATTTACTCTCCATCTTTATTGATGAAGAAATTATACATGATAATTTAGTGCTTAGAGTTCATATTTTGATTAATATTTGGGCAAAACTTCTTTAATGATATATTTTTAAGTTTTAAGTTTTATTTTCTAAAGTTTCACTATAATTTACACAAAATATCTCTTATTTCGAAAGTGAGTTAAAATTGCAAAAAAATAGTATTAAAAATATCACGCTCAAACGCTTTATCCAGATTTTTTCTATCGGCATAATCGCGACAACTTTGCTTATATTTTTAGGATACAGACAGTTATTTAAAAATACAACAGAAGATAAGGCTTTAGATATAGCAAATTTAGTTATAGCTGGTTTAACTTCACATATGAAAGCAAACATAATGGACAAAAGAACATACTTTTTGGATGAAATCAAAAAACTCAACAATGTTAATTCTATACACATTATTCGCTCAAATTCTATTAACAAACAGTTCGGCGCTCATGTAAACAAACCAGTATCTCTCTCCTCCACTCCCAACTATGAATGGAACGATATAAAAGGAAGTGTAAAAGCAACAGTACCTTATCTTGCGGACTCTGAGGGTACTCTAAACTGTTTATCCTGTCACCATGTAAATAAGGGTGATGTTCTAGGGTCCATCGAAATTGACATTGACATAAACACATATCAAAGAACAATTCTTCAATATAGTTATATACTCTTAATTATACTCAGTTTATTTGCACTTATGATTACTTTTAATATGTTTAACTTTATGGAAAAATATATCGCTACACCATTATCAAAGATTGTTATAGAGGGGAGACAAGCATATGAATTTCACAATGCAATAGATAGTAAACACTACACTACAAAAGAGTTTGAAGAAGTTGCAGAAAACATCAATGATTTTAATCGTGACGTACTTGCCAAAGAAAAAAAGCTCCAAGAAAAAAATGATGAATTAAAGAAATTAAATGATGAAATTGAATTAACTTTAAAAGATACTATGATGGCTATGGGTGAAATCGAGGAAATTCGTTCACATGACACGAAAAACCATACCCTAAGAGTTACTAAACTCAGTGCTATTATTGCCAAAGAGTATGGTTTAAATGAGAAAGAGATTAAACTTATTGAACTCACTTCACCATTACATGATATTGGTAAAATTGGCATAGGTGATGAAATTTTGCTAAAACCTGGCAAACTTACAAATGAAGAGTTTGAGATAATGGAAACACATGCAACATTGGGGTATAAAGTTCTTCAACACTCGCAAAGAGAGGTTTTAAAAGTTGCTGCTACTATTGCTTACTCTCATCATGAAAAATACGATGGAACAGGTTATCCACAAGGTCTCAAAGGAGAAGATATTCCATTATATGCTAGGATTGTAGCTATTGTTGATGTACTAGATGCCCTACTTTCAAAAAGAATTTATAAAGAAAAATGGTCCCAAGAAAAAGTGAAAAACCTTTTGTTAGAGGAAAGATCAAAACATTTTGATCCAATATTAGTTGATATAGTTATCAAAAATTTACCTCAATATGCAAAAATTATTAAAGATTTAGAGTCATAAAAATGTTAACTTTTATTCATAAATTTAAACTATCAGTTATGTTTTCCATTATATTTGCGACGGTTTTTATAGTAATTTCCTCTGTATTTTACATCAATGATTACTTATCTCAAAAACAAACTCTACAAAACAATATGAAGTCAAAAGCAGAGTCCATTCTTGATTTTGCTGATGTTTTACTTGACTCTAGAAATGAGAAATTTTTTAGTGGTGAATCTACAGAGATACCTCAAGTAATTCAAAATGATATTTTTAATAAATTCACAGCCATCTCTGATGGGAAAATATTTTTTAAAGAAGCATCTACACACCCCACAAGCAAACGAAATAAAGCTACTGATTATGAAACTACAATGATAGATTTCTTTAAAAATAACAGAGATATTAAACAAAAAGAGAAGTACATCATTGACAATAATAAAGATTACTATATGTTAGCAAGACCTATTATTAGTGAAGAAAAATGTTTAATGTGCCATCCCACTTGGAGTGTTGATAATATTGTTGCTATTGAGGATGTACGCATTGACTTAAGTGATTTTAAAGAAGCTATAAACTCAACTCTACAGTCACAATTGATTACATTTGTACTCAATATCTTAAGTATTTTAATTTTAATGCATATTTTATTTACCAACTTTATTGCAAAACGTATTACTAAAGTGCTAGAGATTATATTTAGAGTTGAACGTGGTAATTTTGTTATAGAAGATATAATGAAAAGTGAAAAAAGTGAAAAAGGAAGCTCTCAAAATGAAATAGACAGACTCTTTAGACATATACAAATTATGGTAGATGCCCTTAAACCTGTAATTTCTAATGTAGTCTCACAGAGTAAAACAATGGCATTTGAAGCAAGTTATGGCTATGTCAAAATAGAAGAAACAAATCAATTTGTTAAAACACAAACAGAAGCACTCAATGATTCACAACAAAATATCGCTAAAGTTTTAAACCTTAACAATGATGCTGCAAATGAGCTTCATAAGTTGCTAGAGAGTTCTAATGACTCAAAAATGAAAATTGAAGATGGACAAAATGAAGTCAGAGTCAACCTCAAAGAGAGTTCTCAAGCAGAAATTTCAATGCAAGAGACTGTTACATCTATAGCCGAACTTCGTAACTTTTCAGATGATATTTCTAAAACTTTAGAAATTATCACAGACATTGCAGATGAGACAAATCTTATTGCCCTCAATGCTGCCATTGAAGCGGCTCGTGCTGGTGAGCATGGACGAAGCTTCTCTGTAGTAGCAGATAAGATTCGTGAACTTGCAGAAGTTTCTATTAGTAATGCACATGATATTAGACAGGTCTTAACCAAAATACATAATTACATCGATATAGTATCAAATAATGCAGCAAATGCAAAAATAATGATAAATAAACTCTCTAAAAGCTCAGAGATTATTGACGATAGATTTTTAAGTGTTAAAAATTCTATTGAGCTTATTTCTACTACATTAAAAAACTTTCAAGAGGAGTTTAACATCGAATCTTTAGCTCTACAATCCACATCTAAAGATTTAGAGGAAGTCAAACAAGTAAGCACTCTTTTAGAAAAAAATGCAGAGAGCTCACAAATAGTTATGAACTCTTTAGTCAAAAAAGGTGGTGCACTTAAGAGTTTAGCAGATGGCTTTGAACTTGTGACTAATAATAGAAATGTGCAAAGAAGTATCTTAACCCCTCCACTCAAAGCAGAAATATTTATTAATGGAAGTTTTGTGCAAAATACATATATATTTGATTTTTCACAGAGCGGTGTCTCTTTTTATTCTGTTGATGTAAAAAATCGTCATCTGAGGATAGGAACTAAAGGCAAACTAAGACTTCTTAAGAAACACAATAATCAGCAAGAAATTAATTTTGAAATAGTCTATATTAGTGCAGAAGAAATTAAAGAGATCTTCTTTTATGGTGCAAAACAGAAATAAAAATATAAACTAAAAAATAGACAAACCTGTTTTAGTCGTAAAAAGTTCTAATGCTTTCGTCCCTATAAGGGAATTTCCTTGAGCATTAAGCCCCGGTGACCAAACAGAAATACCCATTACTTTTGGCACTAAGGCGACAATACCTCCACCTACTCCACTTTTTCCAGGAAGCCCAACATTAAAAGCAAAATCTCCTGAAGCATCATAGTGTCCACAAGTAAGCATAACGGCATTAATACGTTTTGACTGAGAAGAGGTAATATATTGAATACCTGTAATTGGATCCACTCCACCATTAGCCAAAAAGAGCATAGAGCGTGAAAGCATTTTTGTATTCATTTCAATAGAACAGTGTTTAAAATAAGTCTTTACTACATCATCTACACAATTATCTAAGTTACCAAAACTTTTCATGAGATGTGCTAATGCCAAATTTTTATGCCCATACTCCATTTCAGACTTAGAAACTATTGCATTTGACTCTATTGATACTTCATCCGCTAAAGCCCTAATAAACTCAAGTAGTTTTTGATAAGCAACTACTTCACTTTCATAATGAGATATAAGTGAATCCGTCACATTTATCGCTCCGGCATTAATAAAAGGATTTCTAGGTTTTCCATTTTCATATTCAAGTTGTACAAGAGAGTTAAAAGGATTTCCAGATGGTTCAATGCTAATCCTATTGTAAAGTTTTTTTGAATAAAAATGAAGTGCTAAAGTAAAACTATATACTTTAGAGATACTTTGAATGGAAAAAAGTACATCATCTGCACCAACACTGTATACTGTTCCATTAAAGGTCGTAAGCGTCATGGCAAACTGTTCTGGGTTAACTCCTGCCAAAGCTGGAATATAATCTGCGACTTTGCCATCTTTAAACAGTGGCTGTACTTCCTTTTGAATCTCTTCTAATATTCTTTGATAATCCATCTACTTCCCCAACTTGCTACAATTTTTATAACTATATCATAATAAAAACAAATCTATCTGATGAAGTTTTAAGCATATAAAAATAACTGTATGATTAAAATTTAACCAATAATTAGAACTCATCTACTTTTATATAGATTATAATTCAACTATCAAACTAATTTGGAGAATAATATGGCAGGATTTAAAGACTTAAAGGGACAAGGACATGCACCAACGCTGTTCATGGCTTTTTTATATTTCGATATGAGTTTCATGGTTTGGACAATGCTTGGTCCCTTAAGTACAGAGATAGCAGAAGCACTTGCTCTAGGCGGGCATATCATGACAGCTGGAGAAAAAGCAACACTACTTTCACTTCCTATTCTTTCGGGGGCTCTTTTAAGAATTTTACTTGGATTTGGTGTTGATAAACTAGGTGCAAAAGTAACTGCACTGATGGCTCAAACTGTAGTAATTGTAGCACTTTTAACTGCTTTTTTTATGGGTGAGAATATAACATATAATGCACTTCTTATAGTTGCACTAGGTCTTGGTTTTGCAGGAGCTTCTTTTGCAGTTGCACTTCCACAAGCTGGGCAATGGTATCCACCAAAACTTCAAGGTGTTGTTCTTGGAATTGCTGGTGCTGGTAATATTGGTGTTGTAATCGATTTCCTCTTCGCTCCTAAAATCGCAGAGATTTGGGGATGGGAATCAGTATTTGGTGTAGGTGCTGTTATGGCTATTATTGTTTTAATAGCATATGCATTTTTAGCTAAAAATGCCCCAGAATCAGTATATAAGGCTAATCCTAAAAAAGTAAAAGACTATATCAAACTTCTTCGTGATAAAGATACATGGTGGTTTAACCTCTTCTATGCAGTATCTTTTGGTGGTTTCGTTGGTTTTGCTGGATATATGAAAGTTTACCTTATGAATACTTACTCTACAGATATGTCTTCGTTTGGTATCAATGTATTTAATGAACCAAATGTAAAAGTAATTGCTGGATATTTTGGAGCATTAACTATCTTTGCTGGAGCAGTTCTTCGCCCTGTTGGTGGAGCAATCGCTGATAAACTTGGTGGTATTAAATCTTTATATATCTTCTTTGGTGTTGTAACACTTCTTGCAGGATTAAATGCAGCTGTTACACTTCCTTTTTGGCTTGCTATCGTGGTTCTTTTTGCAATCATGGCAAACTTAGGTATGGCAAATGGTGCAGTGTTTCAACTCGTACCTCAGCGTTTTGGTAAAGACATTGGGATTATGACTGGTATTATTGGTGCTGCCGGTGGTCTTGGTGGTACAGCACTTATTAAAACTCTTGGATGGAGCAAAGGTGCTTTTGATGGTTATTCAGCTGGATTTATGATTTTTGCAGTAGTTGTGCTTGTAGCACTCAGTGGTATCTCTTTAGTAAAAACTAGATGGAGAACTACATGGGGTGTTCAAGCAGGTGGTAGAATTTAAAAGCCAATTTATCTTCACTTGGGACAACACTTTGTTGTCCCCTCTTATGCATCTTTATCACCTACTTTTTTTTATTACTATGACTTTTAAAATGATTAAATTTTAAGCATATACAACTAGAATTTTCATTCTATTACTACTACAATATCACTATAAAAGAATTTGGAGAATAAACAATGATGCAAGTATTAAAAGAAGCAAAATTAGTAAGAAGTAAGAAAAAAAACAAAATTGAAGATATTAAAGAGCTTAAAAATCCTATGGATGCCTTTAATCAAATAGAAACTTATGCTAAAGAGGGTTACGACTCCATTCCTGATGAAGATAAAAAGTACTTTTTAAAATGTTTTGGGATTTATGATAAAAATTCACTAACACCAAAACAGTTTATGATGCGAGTTAGAATTGCAGGTGGTCATCTTAATGCAAATCAAGCAAATGTACTTGGAGAAATTGCACGAAATTTTGGACAAGGCTATATAGATATCACAACAAGAGCGCAAATTGAGTTTAGATATTTAAATATAGAAGATATGCCCACTATACTAAAAAAATTAGATAAGGCCGATTTAACTGCTTATCAAACAGGTGTCGATAACTTTAGAAATATTGTAACTGATCCTTTTGATGCAGATGGTTTTGATAATATTCTTCCATCTTTTAATATACTTAAACAAATCCAAAATAAATTTCTTTTTGACCCCAAATGGATTTCAACTCTTCCACGAAAATTTAATACTGCAATTACTGGTTCTACTTCAAATCGATGCAATATTTTTGGGCATGATTGTTGTTTTGTGCTTGCACACAAAGATGGTGTATATGGATACAATATGTATCTTGGTGGTCGTGTTGGCATGATTGCTAAGGATGCTGATATCTTTTTAGCTAATGATGAAGAAGTGCTTCGTGCATATGATGCAATTATAAATATTTTTAAAGAGTATGGATTTAGAGATAACCGTAACAAAAATAGACTTCATTTTCTTATTGATGCTGTTGGAATGGAAGAAATAGCATCTGCAATTAGAACCTATGCCGGCATTGATTTTGAAGAATCAGGAGAGACTCTGACCACTAAAAATGCTTATGATACAGAGTCTGGTAAAATTCAACTTCGTGATGGTACTTTTGGTGTACAAGTTACAGTTCCTTCAGGTGTTTTTACTGGTAGCGATATGATTAAAGTAGCAGAATTGAGCAGAATATATGGAAATTCCGAAATTCGATTCAGTGTTGAGCAGAACATCTATATTTTAGGAGTGAAAGATGTTAAAAAAATGCTTGAACACGAGTTATTTACAAAATTTAAAAATGTTAATACTCCTTATTTTAACAATTTAATTGCTTGTGCAGGAACAGAGCATTGCAGTTTTGGAGTCATTGAGAACAAAAGAGATGCTATTGCAATGTCTGAGTATTTAAGTAGGGCTGTTCCTTTAGAATCTGGTAAAATTAGAATGTATTGGTCTGCATGTGTAAAAGGTTGTGGAACTCACGAGATAGGCGATATTGGTTTTGAGGGTTGTAAAGCCAAAGTTGATGGCAAAACTGAAGATGGTGTTCATATTAGTATTGGTGGAAAAATTGTAAGTGATGGTAAAAATGGCTATACTGTTATAAAGTCTGCTCCTCTTCGATTTGCACGGTATTATGTACAAACCCTTGCACTTGAGTATAAAAAGTTAAAAAATAAAAAAGAGTCTTTTGAATTATTTAATGATAGAGTTTTACTAAACTACTCTCCTGCATATATTGGTTTTTATATGCAACTTCAAGCTTATCTACGTTCCAAAGATATTACTATTGACTTAGATATTAACAGGGTACTAAAAACTGGTAAAAATGAAGAATTTGAGATTTTCGAACTTGGTCGTAAACTTTACTATCAATTTAGCAAGCAAGAAGCTTATGCCGCTTATAGTCGATTTACCAATGAAAACAAAAGAGAAAAAGTGGAGGATATCAAAAAAATCGTTCCTCAAATAGATGATAACTTAGCAGAATTAATTATGAAGATGATAAAAGAAGAAGACAAAAGAGCAGTTGTTTTTTCTGAGCTATCTTCTTTAGTCTCTTTATAAAATCATTTGGAGAACTTCACTCCAAATAATTTTAATGTTTTCACACCCTCATAATAAGGTTTCCACAGCTTTATTGTTAAAGGAACACTAATATTTAATAAAAATACTGTTAAAACTAAAATATTGAACTGTTCAAAATTAATAATTTTTTCTTGAACAAAAGAGATATTTAAAACAATAAATGCCAACTCTGCTCTTCCCAACATGCCAAACCCTATCATAATAGATTCATGCCATTCATATTTACCTGTATACTTAGCAGCCAATGTTGCTGATAAAATTTGGAAAGTAAAGACTAAACTAAATAAAATAATAACACCTGGAATAATTTTATACAACATATCCAAGTCAAAAATTATTTTTGATCCTAAATTGACAAAAAATATTGGACCAAAAATAGTAAAAGCTAAATGATCGATTACTAACTTCGATTTATTGTAATTATTATCTTTTACAACTACTTTAGTATTATAAAATAAAAAGTAATCTTCTTTTAAAAAAAGTCCAGCCATATAGGCACCAATAGCAGGATGGAAACCAAAGACATATGCTATTGTCCCAACAGACATAGCAATAAATACCATAATAAGTGGAGTAAACTCTCCCTGATAAACAACCAGTAACTTTCTAATACCAAAAAAATTATATATTTTAGAGATTTCAAAATCCATTATTTGTAAATATGTTGGATGATTAGATAATTTTTTGGGAACCTTTTCAGGAAAAGCGACAAGACCAATTAAAATAACAATAATGAAAAAAAGAACAACTTTTCCTAAAATAATTACAATATCTACAAATTGTAATCCTGAAATGTCACCTGAACTACTAGCTAAGGCTAAAGGTACAATAATAGCAACACCGACGAGAGATAAAATATCATCAATAACTGCTGCCGTCATAATACCTGTAGCTGCTGTTGATCTATGCATATTTTCACTTTTGAGACTCATCATTGTTAAGCTAACAGCTGTTGCTGTCATTGTTAGTCCCCAAAGCATTGCTGAATTTTGATTGTATCCAAAAAATGTTGCAGTACCATATCCAGCAATAAAAGGGAAAAAAGCACCAATAATAGCAATACCCAATCCACGTTTTACTCCTTCAATAAAATGTTGTAAATTTTCATCAAATCCTAAAGCAAACATGATAAATACAATACCCCATTCACCAATATGTTCTATTATTTGATGATATTCAGGAAGAAGTCCAATATTGCTAGCAATTGAACCAAAAATTATGAGCCACAAAACATCCACTGAAGATGTTTTTTTAGAGATAATTTTAGAAATGATAACTATCGCTAAAATTATTGTAGAGTAGAGCCAAATATTTTCTGAACTATGCATATTAATCTACTCCTATAAAAATTATATTGTCGTATACTAACAATAATAAACTTAAACAACAGAGTAATTATAAATTATGAGGGGGGAGAGAAAATATAAAAAAGTAAATTTACTTTTTTATATTTTTTGCAGTTTCTTCGATAGTTTCGCCCGTTATTTCTTCTATTTTAGCTCTTTGTTCAGCCATTTTCATTCTTATTTCATCCATAACTGGAGGTAAAACATCATCATCTTTAAGCCATTTTACCTCATCAACATGACCACCATAGTCTTGACCAAATTCATCGATAGTTTTCTCTAATTCTTCTATGTTTAAACAAGGTTCAACTCGTCCATCTACAGTATCTTTAAGTTCTATATACCAGCCATCAGTGTCATCCATTTTAATGGTTGCTTCAAACACTACTGCCATTATTTATCTTTTGTTTTATCAAATTGCTTTGCAAAACCATAGAGGTCTTTTTTCTTTAAGTCACCATTATAAATGATATCTTTCACATCCATATCTTCATTTAGCATTTTAGGAACAACATTTGCATTACCTATAACTTCCATATGCTCATCCAATTCATCTGCACTATAAGCCATTTGCATGTCTGCTGCTATAACATGAGGAATAGCTTCAATTACTCGTAATTTTTCAAGTTCCTCACTTACACCCTCACCTTCAATAGTGATAATAATACGACCCTTCTCATCATGTAAATGATAATCACACACTTCACAATCTTTCACTGCCTGAAGAACCTCCTCTAAATACTTTGGTACTGTTTGAACTACTATACTTGATACATTCATTTATTTTTCCTTTATTAAGTTTTATTCGTAAATTATTTTTCTAACTTGTTCACCATTTTCTTGCCGAATTGCATCATAAAGCTTTTGGTGTTTTAATTTTTCTTCATGAGATATAGGAGTCCTTAAAGATTTGTATTCTATAAGTCGCCCTTTCTTAAAGACTCCTGAGATACTTGCATTTACCCAGTAGTACCCCTTATCTTTTCTCATATTTTTAACAATGCCACTCCACTTTCCCTTATACTTTAAATCATGCCATAAATCTTTAAACACAGATTTCGGCATATCAGGGTGTCTAACTATATTGTGGCTTTGTCCTAAAATTTCATCTTCATCATAACCACTAATTTCACAAAAAACATCATTTGCAAAAGTAATCACACCATTTAGGTCAGTTCGTGAGATAATAAGCTCATCATTTGGAACTTCTGTTTCTATTAAAAATTCACTTTCATTATACTCCATAATTATTCCTCACCTCTTTTATATAAGTTAATTTTTTTCTTAGCAGATGAGACAATAAACTCATCTTCACTTATAAACAATATCTTTGAAAGTGGAGACTTATTGCCACCATACTCAGCAATTATCGATTGAGTACTTGTGTTAAACAGAGTAATATTATTACTTACGTCACTCGAATAAGCTGCTACTGTTCCACTTGGTGATAGCCCTACGCTATAAATAAAAAAAGATGAAGTTTTATAATAAGCTTCACCTACATTTGTATCGTAAATCACAACTCTTCTATCTTTTCCAGCTGTAGCAATTATACCATTTTTATAGTCAACTCCAAAAACATCATCAAGATTTTGTCCACTCAAAGTAAGTAAATGCTTTCCATCTTTTGTATTTAGCACCTGTAAAGTCCCACTCTCATCAGCAACCACTACTTGAGATTTATCTTCATTTAAAACAAAGTCTGAAAACTTTGATGCTGAAGAAGCGACCCTATAATTTTGCTTATTCTTTTGTATATCATATGAAATTATTTCATCACTTAATAGTGCTAAAAGAAGAGTATTTTTGTCTAAAAATTTTGCTTTTGATACAGCTAAGTGATCTGTATCTTTTATTAGTAAAGAGAGTTTTTCATTTTCATACAAATAAACTCTGCTATATCCTTTTAAACCCTGAGATAACATCATTATTTTACCAGCCATAACATCCACTGAAAAAATTGTACTATCTATAGTATCACCCATAAAGTCTATAATTTTATCTAACTTTATACTTTGGATTTTTTTATGGTCTATTAAACTAAATACATCTAAATAACTTGCATCTGTTGCTGCATAAAGTTTGTTATCTTGTACCATAATATCATTTACTGCACCACTTGCCATAAAATGATATTTTGGAAGATGTAATTCTCCTGCTAAAACAGATGAGAAAAATACTAAAACTACAAGAAAAAACTTCATTAAAGTACCTCAATTTTTATAGCTTGTACAGGACATCTGCTAATGCAAAATCCACATGCTGTACAGTTATCGTTAATACTTGGCATAAACATCGCTTTAAAATCAATTGCATTGTCTAAACAAGGGTCTTTGCATGAAAAACACATTACACCTTCCCAACTCACACATTCACTTTTGTTTATAGTTATAGTAGCATTAATTTGCTTTTTATTCTCAAGGGTTAAGACACCAAACTCACAAGCACCTACACAATCATCACAATAAGTACACCCATTTTTGGAAAAATCCAAATAAGGTGTATAATCTTTCGCTATTTTAATAATTTCTACTTCACAAACAGTGGCACATTTAGCATCACATTTGTTACACTCATTGTGAAAAAGAGATTCATCATGATTATATGGTGGTCTTACTAATTTCTCTTGCTTCTCTTTAGCTGCATTTTTTACAGAAGAAGCAAGAGAACTAAAAAGTTCTCTTCTTTGCATCAGTGTTGCAAAGTCCCTGCTTTTGAATCTTCATTAGCAATATCTTCTTGTGTTACAGAAGAATCTTTACCAACAGTATCTAAATCTGCTTCTACTTGTTCATCCCAGTGCGATCTAAATGCACCATCATCACTTAAGTATTCAGCTTGAAACTTATTTTCTGTAATAAGTTTAGCATTTGATTGCGGAGCATGACACTGAACACAGTTAAATCTACCCTCATAAACTTTAGTAATTTTTTTGATACTTACTTGGTTTTGAAGATTATCAACACCATATACTAGCTTATCATTAACAACCTTATTTACAGGTCTCATATTTAAAAAGTGAGACTTTGGAATAGAAGTTGCACCTACCATTTCCGCGACTTCTGGCTTATGACACTGAAGACACTGATTGTTATCTTTTGTAATAATTAACATTCCCTCAGTATCATGTGGAATCATCGGTGGAGCATCTTGATATGCTCGTTGAATTTTTCTACTTGTTCCTGGAGCTGCTGTATTATATTGTGCTCCAGAAGTCTGTGCTTTTTTGTCCTCAGCATATAGATTTGATTTTCTATATCCTAATTCATTCTCTTTGATTACACGCATACCGTTATAATCTTTTGTATTGCCTTGGGGAGTAGCTTTTTGTGCTACAGGAGCACTTGGAGTCTCTCCACACCCAACAAAAAGTAATGTTGCTGTAGCTAAACCAATACCTATCTTACTCATCATTCTCATAATTTTCTCCTATTTTTTTTCTGCTAATTCTCGTAATGAGAATCCTAATGCATCATCATCACATACATCTATACATCTTGCACAATTTGTACATTCACCATCGTTTACAGATAAACTCTCTTTACCAATCATATATAAAACTTGATGTTCAGGACACACTATTTTACACTTCATACATAGAGTACAATTCTCTTCTTTATGAAACACTCTAATAATACTAAATCTACCAATAAGTGAATAAAATCCACCTAATGGACAGATATGCCCACACCATCCATCTTTTAAAACAAAAAGATCAAACAAAAATATGATAACTGCACTTGCCCAACCAAAACCTAAGCCAAAAACCAATCCTCTATGAATCATAGAAATTGGTGAGACAAACTCAAATGCCGCTATTCCCATAACTGCTGAAACTACCAAACTAAGCCCTAAAACCCAGTAGCGAATATTTCGTGAGATTGGCATTTTTGGACCTTGCATACGATTAAAATCAAATTTTCTTCTCAAAAAATTAGCTGCATCTGTAACCATATTAATTGGGCAAACCCAAGAACAAAAAGCACGACCACCAATCAAAAAGTAAAACACAGTAATCGTTGCTGCACCAATAAATAAATCAAGTGAAATTGTTGCCCCTGCTGCTAACATTTGTAGTACAGCATAAGGATCACTAACTAGTGCAAAATCAACAATAACGGAAGAACTAAGATTTCCTCTTAAGACCCACCAGCCCCAAGCATTTGCACCAAAGTATAAAAATAAAATACTTATTTGTGTAAAACGTCTTAAAATTAAAAAACGGTTATTACTCCAAAATTGCTTCATTAGTATAAATCTCCACTATCATTTAAAGAATCCAGTGCACTCTCTTTACTTATCTCTGTTGTTGTTTTTATAGCTTTTGCATCTTTAACACGTTTATCATCATCTTTGTCCCAACCTTTAATGTAGTGATTACCAGCTTTTCCTTGAACTATTTCTCTTGGAAAAATCTGTATAGCTGCTTTTTCTGTCACACAGGCACGTTCACACATGCCACATCCAGTACAAGGATCACTATGAACAACAGGTTTTAAAAATGCATGTTTTCCTGTTCTTTCATTTTTTTGGTAATCTATAGTTATTGCTTCACCTAAAAGAGGACAAGCTCTGTAACAAGCATCACATTGTATGCCCCAAAAAGCTATACAACTATCCTCATCGACAATAGCAATACCCATATCTGCTTTGTTTATATCTAGTTTATTATCAGTTAAAACACTCTCTAAATCAAGTGCTCCTGATGGACAAACAGGCACACATGGAATATCTGGACACATGTAACAAGGGATATCACGTGGAGTAAAATATGGTGTACCCAATGGCTTATGAACTCCCGGTTTAGCTAAAACTAGTGTATCAAATGGACATGCTTCAACACAAAGTCCACATTTTATACATGTTTTTAAAAAATCTTCTTCTTTTATAGCTCCTGGTGGACGAAGCAGAAGCTTCTGTGCTTGTGCATCATTTAAATATGCACTCCACACAAATCCACCTAGTGTTGCAACTCCAACACCTCGTGCCATATCAAAGATAAACTTTCTTCTATCGCTAATAGGTTCTTTTTTACCTTTAAGCATACTTTTACTCAAACTTAAAATCTCCTTTACTTATGCACTATAAATTCTAACTGCACACTTTTTATAATCTGTCTGTTTTGACATTGGACATGTTGCATCTAAACAAACTTTATTAATAAATACACGTTCATCAAACCAAGGTACAAACACAAGTCCACGAGGAGGTCTATTTCTACCACGAGTCTCAACACGAGCTTTTACACGACCACGACGAGATTCAACCCAAGCAAGTTTACCTTGTTTAAGCCCTTTTTTCTTTGCATCTTCTGGGTGCATATAACATAATGCTTCTGGAACTGCACGATAAAGTTCAGGTACACGCATTGTCATAGTTCCTGAGTGCCAGTGTTCTAATACACGACCAGTTGAAAGCCAAGTATCAAACTCAGCATCTGGTTTTTCAGGAGGATCCATGTACGGACGAGCAAATATTTTGGCTTTATTTGGTAACGGTTTTTTCTTCGTATCTGTAACATGTGTTAAGTCACCTTGTTGCAGTGCTTTAGCTATTTTACCATAGAATGCAAACTCATCATCTGTTCCTTTTGCTGCTTTTGCTGCATAAGGGTCAAAGTTTACATTAAATCTCCATGGAGTTTCTTTACCGTTAACAACTGGCCACTTAAGTCCACGTACTTTATGATACATATCAAATGGAGCCAAATCATGCCCATGACCACGACCAAATGCTGCATACTCTTCAAAAAGATATTTATGAATAAAGAAACCATATCCCTTAAAGACTTTTCCATCACTACCAATAACATTACGAGAATCTCCATAACACTCAGAGTTGTCATAACCTTTTTGAATAGGATCTTCTTGATCAAGTTTATAAGATTTTGCAATTTTGTTAGCAAACAATACATCATACATTGTGCTATTACCTGCATATCCCATCTCATAAGCAGCTTTTCTTACATCTGCTAGAGGTTCTTTTCTTGGACCTGATGGAGCATATTCACCCCATAATTCATCCACAGTAAAACGCTTTGAAAGCTCAATCCACTGCCAAGTATCACTCATTGAATCACCTACAGGAAGAACTTGTTGACGCCAGTGTTGTGTACGACGCTCTGCATTTCCATAAGCACCCCATTTTTCATAAATCATAGCAGTTGGAAGAATAAGGTCTGAAACTTTAGCAGAAATACCAGGGTATCCATCAGAAGTTACAATAAAGTTATCCATCTCACGAGCTGCTTTAATCCAGTGTGATGCACTTGCAGAATCTTGATAAGGGTTACATACATTTACCCATGCAAACTTAATCAGTCCATCTTCAATATCTCTATGAATTTTCATGATATGTTGTACACCAACACCATTAAGTGTTCCATCTGGAATCATCCATTTTTTCTCAGCGATTTGACGGTGTTCTGGCACTTTAACCATAAGGTCAGCTGGAAGACGGTGTGTAAATGTACCAACTTCACGAGCAGTACCACAAGCTGATGGTTGACCAGTAAGAGAAAATGCTCCTGAACCTGGACGAGCTTGTTTATTTAACATAAAGTGTACATTATAAGCTAAAGTATTATCCCATGTTCCACGAGTATGTTGGTTCATACCCATTGTCCAAAAAGATACAACTTTTCTATCTTTTTCAATGTAAAGATTTGCAAGTTCTTGCAGTTTTGCTTTAAAACCTTCAAGAGACTCATCAGGGTCACCCTTACAAAGTTTTGCAACATAATCAAGTGTATAAGGTTCTAACGATCTTTTATACTCTTCAAATGAAATTTCCCAGTGACCAAGAGTACCAGCAGTATGTGTCATCGTATCACCCGCTTTATAACCATAAGGTTTAAGCGCAGGTCCTTCATCCTCAGAGACAATAGTTGTCATCTCTTTCTTGATAATTTCCATCTCTTTAACACTATATTTTCCAGCAGCACCATTAGCATATTCTGGTTTTAAAGATTTATCTCCGGCACGTCTCATTCCATAACCAATATTTACAGGACCAGCTGCAAAAACGATATGTTTTTTAATAAAGTTCCAGTCAATAATATTCTCTTTTTTATCACGCATAACAATTTCACGAGCAACATAATTCCACAGTGCAAGGTCAGTGTTTGGTGTAAAAATAATTTCAGTATCTGCAAGGTCAGAAGTTCTATGAGTATATGTTTGTATACTTATTACTTTTACCTTTTCAGGATCTGAAAGTTTTCTATCTGTTACACGAGACCAAAGAATAGGGTGCATCTCTGCCATGTTTGAACCCCAAGAGATAACTGTATCTGTAAGTTCAATATCATCATAACAACCAGATGGTTCATCAATACCAAATGTTTGGTAAAAACCAACAACAGCAGATGCCATACAGTGACGAGCATTAGGATCGATTGCATTTGAACGGAATCCTGCTTTCATCATCTTTTGAGCAGCATATCCTTCCATAATAGTGTATTGTCCAGAAGCAAAAACACCTACTGCTTCAGGTCCACCATGCTTTAGAGCTTTACGAATATTGAATTCCATTTCATCAAAGGCTCTTTCCCAACTAACAGGAGCAAAATGCCCTTTTTTGTCAAACACACCCTGATTGTTTATTCTTAGTAGTGGCTGAGTAAGACGATCAGCCCCGTACATAATTTTTGCATTAAAATAACCTTTAATACAATTAAGACCACGGTTTACTGGTGCAGCAGGGTCACCCTTAACTGCAACAATTTTACCACCTTTTGTAGCCATCATGATACCACAACCAGTACCACAAAAACGACAAGCTGCTTTATCCCATCTCCATCCATGTTCGGCTTCTGTAGCTTTTGCTTCTAGCTCAGCTGGTACAGCCATACCCATGGCTGCCGCAGCTGAAGCTGCAGCTGAACTTTTTAGAAACTCTCTTCTTGAAAGTGACATATTTACTCCTCTAATTATTAGATTTAATATTTAACACGAGTATGTTAGCATCATTTTAAGTTGTAATATTTGACTTAAGTCAATATATATATATTTTTTTAAGAATTAAGAGTATCTGTCACTTTTGGGGAACACCCTTCAAGGAGCTTATCAAGTTCATTTTTTAATTTATGTAATTTTCTTGAAGACTTTAGAAGTTCTTCTGTAGATTCAATCATAATATCTTCACTATTACTTAAGTGTTGTGAAGCTTCTGGATGATGTGAGAGTTCATTGAGCAGATTATCAAATTCAATTCCAATTTCTTCTAATTTTAAAGATGCCAGTTCTGATTGAGAAAGTGCTTCATTCGAAAAATCTATAGCACTATTAATTTTATTAGCAAACGATTGAACTATTTCATTCATCTCTACTAATTCTGTTTCTGCTTCACTATGAATAGGTTCAATATGTAATATATCTGAAGATGAAGCTAGACTTTTAGAGTATTCCATAAAGGAGTGTGCATTTGCTTCAATATGTTTTAATTGAGCAACTATATAAAACATAAGTAATAAAAGTAATAATGCTGCAGTATACTGTAAATTTTTAATATTATTGTTTTTACTCTCATTACGTAGGGTTAACATAGTAACAAGGTTATTCACCTCTCGCAATAAAATGCTACTCTCATCATAAATATCTTTTAGCATATTTGTAATCTCAACATCGTTGCTAGCTAAATTCATTGCAATTTTAAAATTATCTACATCATGTTTAAATGTTTTCCATAAAACATCTATTTTTGTAACTTGTAGAGATGTTTGAGAAGTTGGAGATTTTAAAATATCTTTTATCTCTTCGGTATTTTTAATATATTTAAAGTTATCTATAAACTTATTTATAGATTTATCAAGTGCACTATAATCTTTACTTTGACTTTGAAAAGTGTAAAATATATCTTTTGATATTTTTTGTGTCAACATTCTTTGTTGCCCTGCAATATTTATAAGAAGAGAATCTTTCACATTTTTATTATTGAAGTAAATCGTCACCATAATAGCAAGCATCATCAGCGAGATTAAAATGAAACCATATATTTTAATTTTTGTTGAAATTTTTATATTGTGCTTAATCATTTAATTTGCCCCATTAAAAATTTTCTTAAGTTCAGATTTTTGGAGGATACTAATCTGTGTTGTTTCTATATCTATAATCCCTTGACGAACTAGTTTTTTTAAAATTCTCGAAAGTGTAGCTGGTTGAATATGCAATATACTTGCTATTTCTTGTCTTTTAAGTTTATTAAACATCTCTAAGTCATCATATAAGCTATAAGCCACTTTTGCTGTTGCATCAAACACTACTTCTCTGTCTATTATGCAATAGAGTTGTTTACTTTTTGCTAATATTTCTGATATAAATTTTGTAGTTAAAATATTTGTTTCTATAAAAGATTTTTTGAATCGTGCA
>ERZ890953.387-NODE-387-length-25918-cov-7.954878_pt1 | contig 25918 bp, 18 predicted proteins | sample MGYA00521264_ERZ890953 | MGnify/ENA primary metagenome ERZ890953 (study PRJEB32303, sample SAMEA104408629) | aquatic metagenome | biome: Brackish water; feature: Chemocline; material: water | place: Baltic Sea | collected 2014-10-26T21:54:00 | depth 200 m ...
CTGGGCCCTCCCCGCCCTGGCCCAGGACAGCGACGAAGAGCCCCAGGAAGAGCCCGCGCCAGGCGACGCCGGCGAGGTCTACGTGGTCACCGGCTCCCGCACGGAGCAGGCCATCAGCGAGTCGGTGGTGGTCACCGACGTGGTCACCCGGGAGCAGATCGAGCAGGCTGGCGCCGAGGACGCCTCCCAGATCCTCGACAGCATGTCGGGCGTCGAGATCGTGCGGACCTTCCGAGGCGCCGGCGTGCGCATGCAGGGATTGGACTCAGAGTACGTGCTGGTGCTCATCGACGGCCAGCGCATGATCGGCCGCCGGGACGGCGTGCTCGATCTGTCCCGCATCCCCGCCGAGCGCATCGAGCGCATCGAGGTGGTCAAGGGCGCCGCCTCGGCCCTGTACGGCTCCGACGCCATCGCCGGAGTCATCAACATCATCACCCGCGAGCCCGAAGACCCCTTCAGCGTCGAGGGCCACGCCAGCTACGGCAGCCGCAACACCGCCGCGGGCAGCGTCAACCTGGGCCTCAAGCGCGAGAGGTGGTCCACCGGCGCCAACGTCGGCTGGCACAGCACCGACGGCTACGACTGGGACCCCAGCGACGCGCAGACCGACGGCAGCCGGATCCGGCAGGGCTCGGTGGATCTTGGCGCCAATGGCAAGCTCACCGACAGGTGGCGGGTCAGCGGTGACGCCAGCTACCTGCAGCGGGACAGCCGGGGCGTGGACCAGAACGGCCCAGCAAACTTCGATCGCCACAACCTCACCGAGGAGGCGGGCGTCCGCGCAGGCACCGAGCACCTGCTGGGCGACAGCGCCAAGCTGCGGGCCAACCTCACGGGCAGCCTGCTGCGGGACCAGTACGTTCAGGATCAGCAGGGCAGCGACGCCCTGGACAGCTACGAGGAGTCCCAGGAGTCCTTGATCCAGCTCGACAGCCAGCTGGACTGGGTGCTGGGCAAGCGGCAGTTCCTGTCCGTCGGCGTCGAGGGCAGCTCGGAGCAGATGGACTCGCCGCGCCTGAGCCGACCCGGAGAGCGCTACCGCTTCGCCGCCTACGCCCAGGACGAGATCCGGCTGCTGGCCGACGATCAGCTGGCCATCGTGCCCAGCGCCCGTATCGACATGGACTCCTGGTTCGGGGTGCACCCCACCCCCCGGCTGGCCCTGCGCTACGACCCCATCGAGACCCTGGCCTTCCGCCTGGCGGCCGGCCAGGGCTTCCGCGCCCCGGTCTTCAAGGAGATGTTTATCTTCTTCGAGAACCCCAGCGCTGGCTACCAGGTCGAGGGCAACCCGGACCTGAAGCCCGAGACGAGCTTCAACGTCAGCGGCGGCGTGGAGTACTCCCCCGCCGATCCCGTGCGCTTGCGGGTGGACCTGTTCCGCAACCAGCTCGAGAACATGATCACCTACGGCATGCTGGCCGACGCCACCGCCGCCACCGCCGCCCGCTGGAGCTACGTCAACGTGGCCTCGGCGCTGACCCAGGGGGTGGAGCTGGCCGCGATGCTGGACCTGGGCGACGTGGGCCGGCTCGATCTCGGCTACACCTACACCTACACCTGGTCCTACGAGGAAGGCGTCGAGCGGCCCCTGGATGGGCGTGCCCCCCACCGGGGCACCGCGGCCCTCAGCCTGGGGCAGGACGACTGGGGCCTGAGCGGCAGCGCGCGCGGCTCCGTCGTGGGGGCCACGCAGTTCTTCCTGGACGAAGACGGCGACGGCGTCGAGGACGAGGTCGCCATCGATCCCTACATCTCCCTGGACGCCCGGCTCCAGCAGCGCGTGCTGCACCGGCGCCTGGCCCTGTTCGTCGGGGTGGACAACATCCTGAACGCGGGCGACGCTCTGTACATCCACCTGGACCCGCGCATGATCTACGGCGGCCTCACCATCTACCACCCCCCCTGGGGCGACTGACACCACCCGGAGACTCGGACATGATCCGCACGGCACTGCCCACCACCATCCTCCTGATCCTCGCCACCGGCTGCGCCAAGAGCCTCGATCCCGGCGACAAGGACGACACCGATGTCGGCTCGGAGGTCAGCGCGGGCGACGCGGTGATCAACGCCACCAGCGAGTCCAACTGGGTCTACCTGGATCTCGAGAGCTCCAGCATGGTCAGCCCGGCCACGCCCGAGGACAGCACCGAGTGGGACCTGGGCTTCCGACGCTACAAGGTCATGCTCAACGGTGGCGTCTCCGGCACCGGCGACATGGCCGCCGTGCCCATGCCCGGGGTGGACTACAACACCCAGCTCGAGGAGCCCAGCTCCGGCTGGATCACCGACGAGCCCGACGCCGACGCCGACGGTGACATGGAGTACGCCCTGGACTCCTGGTTCGACTACGACGGCGACAGCCACGAGGTCACCCCGGCCGACACCATCTTCGTGCTCCGCACCGTGGAGCGCGGCCTGCTCAAGTTCGAGTTCCTGGCCTACTACGACGACGCGGGCACCCCGGCCTACATCCACGTACACTGGGGCCCCCTGGCTGACGAGTACGTCGAGGACACCGGCGACACCGAGCCCGACGAGGTGACCTGCACCACCGACAGCTCCCGCCTGACCACCACCGAGGCCGACGGGGTCTACACCACTCAGGCCTACACCGGCGACGAGACCGAGCTGGTCTGCTTCGACTTCGCCAGCGGCGGCTTGGTCAGCGAAGGCTGGGACATGTCCATGGTCAAGTGGACCTGGCCCAGCACAGCCCAGGTAGCCGAGCTCGAGGGCGAAGACTTCGACGCGCTCACCGTGGCCCCCGCCGATGGCTACGTCAGCGACCCGGATCTCGAGGGCGACTGCTTCGAGGACTGGTACGACTACGACAGCACCGAGCACATCCTGGTGCCCTTCGACAAGGTCTACGTCGTGCACACGGCCGACGACGCCTACTACAAGCTGCAGGTGGTGACCTACTACCCCGACGGCGACCACAACCTGCCCCACTGGCCCACCTGGCGCTGGGCACCCATCGCGGCCCCGGCCCGCTAGGAGCACGATGAACCGCCTCACGCCCCTGCTCGCCATCGCCCTGCTGGGCTGCCCCCCCAAGGCCGACGACACCGCCGAGACCGGCGATCCCAGCGCGTTCCCCGTGGGGGCCGTGGTGGAGATGGACACCACCGACGCCGGGGTGTCCCTGGCCTTCGACGAGCCCGGCACCTACATCGTGATCCTCTTCAGCCAGGCCGAGGAGCTCGCCACCATCTACGGCTACGGCAGCCAGGCCGAGACCGCCGCCCGGGTGGAGCCGCCTTCCCCCCTGCCCGCCAAGGCCCACGGCGCGGGATCAGACCTCAGCCGCATGCCCGACACCCGTGAGTTCACCGTCTGGAACGGCTCCCGCTCCGTGACCATCAAGGCCGAGGTCGAAGAGCTCACCGACGAGCTGGTCATCTGGAAGGACGTCACCACCGAGAACCCCCTGGGCGACATCGAGGAGGAGACCTTCGAGGAGATCGTCGAGAAGTTCGAGGGCATCGTGATGCCCCGCACCGAGCAGATCTTCGGCCCCATCTCGGATGTCGAGGGCAGCGGCCGCATCGACGTGCTGGTCAGCTACACGGTCAACCAGTACGGCGCGGTGGCCTACGTCAGCCAGTGTGACATCGGCAATGTGTTCGGCTGCGGCAACTGGGGCAACGGCAGCGAGATCATCTACGTGGGCTACCCCGACCCAGAGAGCAGCTACAGCTCGGCCAACGCCCTGGTGGAGATCTGGGCCCACGAGCTCAACCACCTGGTCTACGCCTGGAACAAGTACATCCAGAACGACCTGCTGAACGCCGACGAGAACATCTACCTCACGGAAGGTTTCTCGGAGCTGGCCCAGGATCTCACCGGCTTCAACAACGGCAACCAGTACATCTGGGCCGCCGCCATCGACATGCGGGAGTTCTACGAGGACGAGGACTTCTCCACCCAGGGCATCAGCATCAACGACGTGGTCCGGGGCTCCGGCTACTACGACTACGACCGCGACGGCCCCCTGCGCGGCGCCGCCTACCTGTTCCTGCGCTACCTCTTCGAGCAGCAAGGCGCGATGATGGTCAACGACGACGGCAGCCTCGAGGACTCCGGCGGCATGGCCTGGCTGCAGGACTGGTTCACCAGCACCGCGCTGGGCCCCGACTGTGTGCCCGCCACCACCGGCATGGATCTGCTGGACGTGGCCATGGACTGGTACACCGCCATCGTGGTCTCGGGCCGCGACCTGAACGACGACCCGGCCTACAACTACCAGGACCGCATCTGGGACCCCCTCACCAGCTTCGAGTTCGGGGTCGACACCTACGCCTCGATCCACGGCTGGCTCACCCTGAACGGCCCCCCGGTGCAGCCCATCGACACCGCCGACGGCGGCATCCGCGCCGGTGGCGTGGAGTACCTCGAGGTGGTGGTCACCGAGCCCGGCCAGGTGGTGGAGATCCCCGTAGACGCCGCAGCCCTGCCCCGGGCGCGGGCGTTCAGGATCGAGTGACCGCCTACGGCGACACCCGCCCGATGGCCTCCATGATGGCTTCCCGGCGCTCGCCGAAGGTGGCCACCTCGCCCGCGGCCTCGACGATCACCAGATCCTTGCCCACCGGGAACACCGCCAGCAGGTAGCTGTAGTCGTCGGTGCCGTAGGGCGCGGTGAGCTCGAGCAGGGTGCCGGGCACGGCGCCAGCGCTGACCTCGGCTTGAGTCTGCACGTTGTAGCCGGCCTCGACCATGCGCTTCTGCATGGCCTCTTTCCAGAACTCGAGATCGGCCTCGGGCTCGTGCTCGGCCGCACGCACACGGAAGACCACTCCGTCGGGGCTCACGGCCCGGTAGGCCTTCTTGGCCTTGTAGGGTGCGAAGCCGGCGGGAGGCTCGACCAGGTAGGTGGCGGTGTTGCCCTTGCCGCCCAGCCAGCGGAACTCGCCCACCACGTCCACCAGGTTCAGGCTGTTGAGCCAGGCGAAGCTGCTGGAGCCGTCGCTCACCGGGGCCGAGCGATCCCGGAACTGGAACCAGACCGTGACCGTGCCGTAGTTCACCTGGTCCTCGAGGTAGCGGATGCGGCCCTTCAGGTTCTCGATCTCGCTGACCAGGCGGGTGACCTCCCGCTCCACGGTGACCACGGCCTTGGCCGACGCGGCCTCGAGCACAGCCATGTACTGCTCGAGCATCTCCTCGCGGGTGGCCAGCTTGGCGCGGGCCTGGGACAGCTCCTGGCTGCGGTCGCTGCGGCTGATCTGGCGGTCGGTCAGCACGCCCAGCCCTGCGCTGTACTCCATCAGGGGCTCGACGTGTGCGGCGGGCACCCGCAGGGTGATGTGGTCTCCGGCCAGGTTGCTGAACCAGCCGCCGGCCTCTCGGGCGTTGGCGATGATGGCATCGGCGGCGTCGTCACGCTGGGTGACCTTGACCGTGAGGCTGCCGGCCACCACCTCCTCGGCGGCGGCGGCGGCGCAGGGCAGCCCCAGGGCGAACAGGGCCAGGGCGGACAGCAGGGGTGTACGCAGGGACATCATCCTTCCCTCCCTTCGCGCTGCACGGGTGCCAGGCTGACACCGGACGAACCCTCGATGGCGCCGCGCACGGCCGCGCCATGGCGCTCCCGCTGCTCGGCCCCCGGGTAGTAGGCCTCGATGAGCTGCAGCCACTTGCCCTGGGCGCTGACCGCCACGATGTAGATGTAGGGGGTGTCTCCGCCCTGCACCAGGGTCAACACCCGGTAGTCCCCCCAGGTCTCCACGCTGGCCGAGGCGAACTCGGGCTCGAGGCGCTGCTGGATGGCGGCCATCCAGAACTCGGTGTCGCCTACCGGTTCGTTGAGCAGCTTGCCCGAGCGCAGCACAGCGCCATCCGCGCTCTCGGCCACGAAGCGCTCTTCGATGTCCAGGGCCACGAAGCCCTCCGGCGCCTCGAGCTTCAGCAGCTTGCCCGCCGCCGCCACGTCCTGGCGGAAGGGCGAGAGCCGCTGGATCCAGCCCAGGCCATAGGGCTCGTCCCGCTGCCCGCCCTGGCCCACAGCCTGGCGAGGCAAGGCTTCGATGGTGATGCGGGAGAAGCTGGCCAGGGTGGACAGCAGCTCCACCTGGCTCTTCAGCAGATCGATCTGCTCGGTGAGCCGCGCGATCTCCCGCAGCAGCTGTAGCTTCTCGTTCTCCTCGGTGGCCTTGGCCAGCAGCTGCTGCAGACGGACGCGGGTGGTCTCCGCCGTGCGCAGCCGCAGCTCGGTGCTGGTGAACTGGTCGGTGATGTCGGTGGCGGTGATGGACTTGTCCAGCAGGTCGCCCATCGCCGCGATGTCCGCGAAGGCGCCCTCGAAGCTGGTCACGGGCACCGCCACGGTGATGGTGCCGCCGGCCATACGCTCCACCTTGCCGCCGAGCTCTTCGGCCAAGGCGGCCACAGCGTCGAGCAGGTCCTGGACCCGGGTGACCCGCAGGCGCATCCAGCCGTCGTAGTGCACCATGCGATCGGCCTTGGGCTGCTCGGGGGCCTGTGCGGCGTCCGCCGGGGGCTCGGGCGCAGGGCTGTTGGGCTGCATCGAGGGGGCCGGGGGCGGGGGAGCGCTGGCACCCGACTTGCGGGACTCCCGCCGCATGGCCGTGGGCGCTGCTTCTTCGGCCATGGCCATGGCGCCACCGTAGCTGCGGCCGTCCATGTCTTCCATCTCGCCGTAGTCGTAGTAGCCAGGCTCCGGAGCATAGGCGTAGTCACGCTTGGCCATACAGCCGGCCAGCAGCCACAGGCCCAGGGTGAGCAGCAGGAACAGGAGAGTCTTGGGACGCACGGTTTCACCTCCGATACCACGAGCTATCATGTCCGCGGTCCCAGAGCGGCGGCGACCCGATCTTCACCGTCGACGCGGCGCAGGCCGGGTGCTACCGTGAAGGGCGTCGTCAAGAACGGGGAGAGCCGATGAGGCCTTGGATCATCCTGTGGCTGGCCGTAGCAGGCTGCGACAGCCCCACCCAGAGCGACAGCGCGACCGTCGACGCGTGCAGCGGTCCCTACGGCTGCACCGAGGGCATCGAGCTGTGCGACGGCGTCGACAACGACGGCGATGGCGAGGTGGACGAGGCCGACGCCCTGGACGCCCTGGCATGGTTCCCCGACGCCGACGCCGACGGCTGGGGGGACGAGACCAACCCCACGGTGGCCTGCAGCGGGCCAGCCGGGAGCGTCGACCGGGGCGGTGACTGCGACGACGGCGACCCCACCATCCACGCCCTGGTCCCCGAGCTGTGCGACGGCATCGACCAGGACTGCGACGGCCAGGTGGATGAGAGCCCACAGGACGGCGTGCTCTGCTACCGGGACATCGACGGCGATGGCTACGGAGACGCCGAAGACGGGCACGGCGCCTCGGCGCGCGTGCTGCTGGCCTGTGAACCGCCCTCGGGCTTCGTCGAGAACGAGGGCGACTGCGACGACCGTGACGGCGAGGTCAACCCCGCCGCCGTCGAGATCTGCGGCGACGGCATCGACCAGGACTGCGACGGCAGCGACGCGGAGTGTGCCTGATGCGTGTGCTGACCATCCTGCTCTTCGCCCTGGTGGGCTGCGACAGGGCGGACTCCGGTGCGCCTCCCACTGCGCCCACGCCCACCTGCGAGGACCCCCAGCGCATCAACGCAGCCGTCGGAATCCCGTCCGGCTACGTCCGCTGCGCCGACGGCTCGGTGGATCGGGTGGCGGTGGTCCCGGTGGACCCCAGCATCTACGACGCCCGCATCACCCTGTGCCAAGACAGGTCCAGCGCCTGGACGGGCCAGTGCCACACCGACGGTGACTGCGGCGATCCTGGCGAAGACCGCTGCATCTATGTCGACAACGAGTTCGGAAGCTGGTGTGAGTGCACCACCCTGTGCAGCCGCGACGAAGACTGCGACCAGGGCCAAGCCTGCATCTCCCCCGCAGCCACGGGCTCCAGGTACGCCTGGCCCACCTGCGTGACCGCCTCCTGCACCACCGGCGCCGACTGCGAATCGGGAGAGTGTGGCGTCGCCGCCATGGACTACCAGTCCGAGACCTACTTCGCGCTGGCCTGCCGCACGCCCGACGACCGCTGCCGCACCAACGACGACTGTGAGAACAGCTCCGAGCCTGGAGACCTCTGCCGACCATGGGAAGATGGCGTCTGGCAGTGTACACGCTGGCATCCCATCGACTGATCCAGGCTCATCCACTCCACCCCTCGCTACCCAACGGAGCTCCATGCGACCTCGCAGCGCAACCCTCACCGCCCTGCTGCTCGCCGCCCTGGCCACCCCCTCTGCCGCCTTCGCCGTCGACGGGGACGGTGACGGTCACGACGCCAGCGTAGACTGCGACGACGGCGATCCCGACGTGTTCCCCGGCGCCGTGGAGCGCTGCAACGGCGTGGACGACAACTGCGACGGGGATGTGGACGAGGCCGCCTCGGTGGACGCCCTGACCTGGTACGCCGACACGGACTCGGACGGCTTCGGGACCCCGCTGTTCCAGGTCACGGCTTGCGAGCAACCCAGCGGCTACGTGAGCGACAACTCGGACTGCAACGACGACGAAGCCACCGTGAACCCCGAAGAGACCGAGGTCTGCGACACCCTGGACAACGACTGCGACGGGTACACGGACGAGGACGGCGCCGCCGACGCGGTCACCTGGCATCCCGACCACGATCTGGATGGCTACGGCGAGTACGAGGGCGTCACGGTCCGGGCCTGCGAGCAGCCCAGCGGCTACGCCGCGAACAACCTCGACTGCGACGACTTCCACAACACCATCTACCCGGGCGCCCCCGAGGACTGCAGCAACGGCGTGGACGACGACTGCGACGGCGACGCAGACGAAGCCGAGGACTGCGCGGCCGACACCGGCGCCGGGGTGCCCAAGACCTGCAGCGTCACCGGCGCCAGCCCGGCGACCCTGGCGCTGCCCCTGGTGCTGCTAGGGCTGGCACGGCGACGGCGCCAGGCGTAGGCACCGGACACCATCAGCGTCACCATCGACGGCGAGCACATCGAGGCCTGGAGCGATGATGCCCACCGGAGCACCGCTATCTCGACGGAGGCCAAGGCCCCATGGCCAGCGACCAGGTCCAGGCCCATCAAGCCCAGGACACCGACCGCGCGGCCGAGTGATCAGCATGCGGAGCGGACCGCACTACTTCGAGGCCAAGCCAAACGCCGGAAGCCCATGATCCGCTCGCCTATTCCAACCCTCGTTCTCCCTCTACTGGTCGCCTGCGGTGTGGCGCGCGACGACAGCGCCACCCCACCTCAGGGCGGCGCACCCGACATCCAGCTGCTGGTGAGCGCTCTGGACTTCGGCGAGGTCGAGGTGGGCGTGGACCCCGCCGGCACCTACACCTTCGCCATCCACAACCAGGGGGACGCCTCGCTGCACATCCAGAGCTTCGGCATCGAGGACGAGCTGGCCCCCTTCGAGATGCTGGACCCGGGCGTTCCCCTGATCGCCCCAGGCAGCTCCAGCATGGTGGGGCTGGCTTTCGACCCCCAGCTCGACGGCAGCTGGGTGACCACGCTCCGCATCGACAGTGACGATCCCGACACCCCCACCGCCAGCGTGACGCTCGAGGGCCGCGGCCTGGCCCCGCAGATCATCGTCACACCCCAGACCTGGGAGCCCGACACCACCTGGGTTGGCTGCACACAACAGATGGCGCTGAACGTCTGGAACACTGGAGGCAGCGGCCTGACCATCCTGGACGTGGATCTCACCAGCGCGACGACAGAGACGAGCATGGCCCCAGTCGAGGACGACAACGGCCACGCCCAGGGACTGGTCACGGTGCCGCCGGGCCAGGGAACACAGCTCACCACGGTGAACTACACGCCCACGGACGAGCTGGTGGACACCGCATACCTGACCATCACCAGCGACGACCCGCAGCGCGGACAGACGATCGTCTCCATCGAAGCCCACGGCGCGGTCTATGGCAGCACCACCGACAGCTTCGTGCAGCGAGAGTGGTCCACGGCCGATCTGGTCGTCGCGGTGGACAGCTCGTCCAGCATGAAGGAAGAGCTCGCGCAGCTCCCCGCAGCGCTGGCTGGCTTCACCGAGACATTGGCGGAGCAAGGCACCGACTACCGTGTGGCCGTCGTCACCGCAGACAACGGCTGCGTCAACGGCCCCGACAGCTGGGTCGACGCCAGCTTGTCCAGGGCCCAGGCCGAGGCTGTCTTCGACACCATGATCGAGGGAGGCGACAGCGCCCGGGCCAACACCGATCGGGCCTTCATGCTGCTCGAGGCCTTCCTGAGGGAGACGCCGAGCGGGGGCTGCAATGAAGGCTTCGTGCGGGGCGACGCTGTGCTGCACGTGATGGGCGTGTCGGACGTACAGGAGGACAGCGTCCAGGACTGGCCCTACTACGTCTCTCTGTTCCACTCATACAAGGCCAGCCCCGCCGACCTGGTGGTGGACGCGATGGGCGGCGACCACCCATCTGGCTGCGACAGCGCCACCGCGTACACGAGCATGTACGAGGCCACCGTGGCCACAGGTGGCGAGTTCATCTCCATCTGCGACGAGGACTGGGGTGACGGCTTCGGCTCGCTGGCCGCGCTGATGGCCCCTGGCCGCCGCCACTTCCCCCTCACCGCCCTGCCAGTGGACGACACCATCGCGGTCGAGGTCAACGGCCTCTCCTCCACCCACTGGACCTACTACGCCGAGAACAACGAGCTGTTCTTTGCTCAGGACAGGACTCCAGAGCCCGGCGACACCGTGGAGATCACCTACGCCCTCCAGCCGGAGTGCTGACCTACTCCTCGGGCTCCTCCACCTCGACGCTGGGCACCACCCACAGCTTGGTGGCCAGGGCGCTGGCGCTGCTCGAGGTGCGATCGCTGACCAGGAAGCGCTCGGGCAGCACCACCTCGATGCGGCTGCCCTTGACCCGGAAGTAGCGTCCGTCGTGGTAGAGCACCTCGGACCAGGCCAGCCCACGTTCGTTGCACTCCAGCAGATCGTAGCCGTCGCCCGGCACGAACTCGAGCTTGCCGGGACAGTCCAGGATCAGGCCCCACATCTCGAGGCCCTTGACCGCGGCGTCGACCCGGTACAGGGACAGCGCGTTCTCGCCCTGCTCGAGGGCGAAGAAGCGCTCGGACACCGAGCGCTGCATGCCCGGGGTGGCCAGGCGGGGGGTCTCGAGGCGCTCGGCCCGTTCCATGTCGATCCAGGTGAGCCGCCCGCTGTCGGGATCGCCGAAGCCCACGATGGGCTTGTCGCCGATGATGGGGGAGCGCTCGCTGACGGGGTGGATGTACTCGGTCCAGACATAGGTGGCCTGGGGCGACCACAGGCGCAGCTCCACATGGGCTTCGCCCCGGCGGCAGCTGGCCAGCAGGCGCGGCGGCTGGGTGAGGGCGCCCTCGAGCACCTCGCCCTCTTCGCAGTGCTGCTCGAACACGGGATCGCGCCGGCCGGTGGCGGCATGCACCAGCTCGAAGGGCCCGTCCGGCGGCAGCACGGCCCACCAGCCCTCACCCAGGGGGTGCAGGATGGCGGCGGACTCGTGGATGCCGCTGGGCACGCAGCTGGGCACGCCCGTGGCGGGCAGCGTGTAGTAGGGGCAGTCCGAGGCGATGGACGCGGCCGAGTGTACCGGGCTCCACGCCAGGGCCCGGGAGGGGTCGGCCGAGGTCACGGCGTGGGGGTCCCAGGGCAGGCGATGGCCCACCGCTACGCTGTCTCCAGCGCCGGGGACCCGTGGGCCCGCCAGCAGCGCGCCGCCGTGATCCACCACGAACCACAGAGTGTCGCTGTCGGCGTGGCCCAAAAAGCGCAGGTGCTCGTCGGTGGTGGTGCCGTCGGGTAGCTCGGCCTGCCAGGCCAAGGGTTGGCCGGTCTCGAGGGACACGGCGATGTCCCGGGACTGCCCCTCGAGCACCAGGGCACCCGCCTGGGGGAAGGCTCTCAGGGGGGCCCCGTCCTGGGCGAAGACCTGGGTGGGCTCTACGTCCTGGGGCTTCTGGCCGCGCTTGGGCTCGGGCAGCTGGAGATCCAGCAGCTGCCAGCTGGCCCCGGCGCTGCCCGGCGCGCCGCCGACGCTCAGGAGCACCCGGTTGGGCTGGTCCCAGGCGCCGTACACCTGGAAGCCCGCATGCTCGAGGAAGGGATCATCCAGCAGGTGGTCCTGGATGGGCACCTTGGGCGCAGCCGAGGGCACCAGCACCGCCCCCTTGATGGGCTTCTTGCCCTCGGTGTCCACCGGGCTCTGGATGTCGGGCAGGGTGGTGGTGGCGCAGCCGAAGCCGAGCAAGGCGAGGGCCGGGACCAGGCGGGGCATAGTGGCTCCATGGGCAGGTGATACCGCTCCTTTATCCGCGGGGACCTCCCACGCACCTCCCCATGCTGTATGCTCGCTGCACATCGGCGGGCGCCTCCCCTCGCCCGCGTCGAGGCATGCTCCATGATCATCTTCCTCTTCCTGATGGCCTGTGCCGACCCCGTCCCTGTGGCCCTGCAGGCCTGCGAAGCCCTGCCAGGCCTGGCCACCGACCCTGCCGGCCTGCAGCTGCTGGCGCCGGTGCTGGCCAAGGTCGACTACGACGCGCTGGCCTCGGCTCAGCCCACCCAGGGCCTGCAGCTGCTGGGCTCCGACGGCCTGGCCGAGCTACGCAGCAAGGCCAGCTGCACCGTAGGGGCCGTGGAAGGCGCCGGTCAGGGCCGCTGGGCAGTGGACCTCGAGCGCAGCTTGCCCGCGGTGAACCCCGACGGGACCCTGGGCGAGGTGGAGGTCACAGCCATGTCCTGGCAGGCGGTCAAGACCTCCGATGGTGTGCGGCTGGAGACCGGGCTGGCCGGCGCGGCCATCATGCGCGCCTCGGCCGAGCAGGCCCTCGAGGAGGGCGATCTGCGCCGCTACGCATCCTCCTGGCGGGCCATCATCAAGAAGTTCCCCGACCCCCTTCTCAGCGTCGACGTGGCCCGTGCCGCCGACGTCTTCGACCAGTACGAGTACCGCACCCAGCTGCGCGGCAAGCCCGTGGAGGTGGACGACAAGGCCGGCACCCTCAAGGGCGAGATCAGCAACGTGGGCAAGCGGGACGCCCGCAACATCCAGGTCCAGGTGGACTTCGGCGTGGGCACCCAGACCGTCAGCCAGGCCGCCACGATCGAAGCCATCGCCGCCGGCACGGCCAGCACCGTCGACGTCGCCATCCCCGAGGGGGCGGACGGCAGCGTACACATCGAGGTCGTGGGCCTGGAGCTGTCCCCCTAGCACCCTGGCGCCATGAGCCTCCCCCTCCGCCGCAAGCTGCTGTACAGCGCCGTGCTGCTCGCCTCCGCGTCCGTGGCGGTGGCGGTGATGAACCTCGCCGTGCAGTGGGCCGAGGATCGCGACGTCCTGCAGACCCACCGCCAGGACGACCTGGTCCAGTACGTCGAGGGCGACCTGTTCCGCCTGGACCCCCAGGGCGAGCACTGGGAGAGCACCGACTACCTGCAGCTGTCCGCGCCCCCCAGCCGCATCCCGGTCCACAAGGGCCAGGCCTGGCGCCTGATCACCACCGGGGGCAGCTTCGTGCGGGGCATGCCCTACGGCCAGCCCGACGGCACGGAGCTGCCCGGCACCACCCAGTTCTGGCTTCGCCAGCGCCTGGGCGAGCGCTACCCCAGCGCGGAGATCCAGGTGGTCAACCTGGGGGCCAGTGGCCAGAACAGCCAGCGGGTGCTGGGCTTCGTCCGTGAGCTGGTCCAGCTGGAGCCCGACGCCATGCTGGTGGCCACCTGCAACAACGAGGGCGCCCTGCCCCCGGGCGCGGTCATGGAGTACCTGCACGATCAGGCGGCCTACCGGCTGCTGGTCAAGTGGCTGGCGCCCATGCCCCAGGCCGACGAGCGCAGCACCTTCATGCTGCAGGACCCCGACACCGAGGCGGTCCGTGCCGCATTCCGGGACAACCTCGAGGCCATCGTGGCCACCACCGCCGCGGCCCAGATCCCCCTGGTGCTGGCCACCCTGCCGGTGAACCTCCGCTACACGGGCGACGACTGGGGAAACGTGCTGGACCAGGGCTTCCTCAACAACCAGCCCGAGCGGCGAAACGCCGACGCCTGCATCCTGGAGGGCATCGAGCTGTACCAGCAGAACCAGTGCAAGCAGGCCGAACAGCGGCTTCAGCAGTGTGAAAACAAGGCCGAGGCCCTGCGCTGGCTGGGCCTGTGCGCCTACCGCCGCTACCGCTTCGAGCAAGCCCAAGCCATGCTCGAGCAGAGCGTGGAGCTGATCCCCCGCGGCCGCTGCCGCCCCAGCTTCAACGCCATCATCCGCGAGGTGGCTGGCTCGGCCGAGCACGTCACCCTGGTGGACCTCGAGGCCGCCACCCGGGCCATCGCCCCCCACGGAATCCCCGGCCCCGAGTTGTTCCACGACAACTGCCACATGACCTGGGACGGCTACGAAGCCATGGCCGCGGCCATCCAACAGGGCCTCACGGACGCCGGGCTCGAGCCCCCGGGCCCACGCAGCGAGGTCACACCCCGCGACCGCATCGCCATCGCCGCCGAGCAGGGGCTGCTGGCCACCCACGACCCCCGCACCGCGCCCAGGTGGTAGGGGTCGGAGCGCGGGCCCGCAGTGGCCTAGCCACAGCCAGGACGCGAGCTGTGCACAACCCCCGCCAGCGCGCGCAGCAACTTCGCAGCCTGCACGGGCTTGGTCACCACCGCGTTCATGCCTGCGTCCAGACAAGCCTGGTGTGTGTCTGGGTCGGCCAGCGCGGTGATGGCCACCACCGGCACCTCGGGGTCCAGCACGCCACCCTGCCCCGCCCTCAACCGGCGGGTGGCCTCGTGGCCGTCCAGAGCAGGCATCTGCACGTCCATCAGCACCGCATCGAAGGGCCGCTGGGCCAGGATCTCCAGCGCGACCGCCCCATCCTCGGCCAGCTCCACCGCGTGACCTGCCTGGAGCAACAGCCCGCTCAGCACCTGGCGCACGATCGCGTTGTCGTCCACCACGAGCAAGCGCTGGGGTGCCAGGGGCGCGGACACGTCTACGCTCTCCTCATCCTGCGCCGAGTCCGGCCCGACGGAGTTCCAGGGCAGGTCTGCCCAGAAACGTGATCCGCGGCCCTCGGTGCTGTCCAGCCCCAGCTCGCCTCCCATCAGCGCCACCAAGCGCGCACAGATGGCCAGCCCAAGCCCGCTGCCTCCCGGGCGGCCCGCGCCACCGAGGTCCACCTGGGAGAAGCTCTCGAAGATGCGCTGGTGCTGCTCGGCGGGAATCCCGATGCCGGTGTCTCGCACCTCGACCCGCCACCACCGAGGGTCGTCGCCGGGCTGCGGGATCGCCCGAAGCACCACCTCGCCCTGGGAGGTGAACTTGACCGCGTTGCCCGCCAGGTTGAGCAAGATCTGGCGGAGGCGACGGCGATCGGCCAGGAGCGGGCCGGCCAGCGCCGGATCCATCTCGCAGACCCAGCGCAGTCCCTTGCCCTGGGCCTGGGCGGTCAGCACCTGCTGCACCTCCTCCAGCAAGGTGGTCAGGTCCACCGGCTCGAGGCGCAGCTGCACGCGCCCGGCGTCGATGCGCGCAAGGTCCAGGATGTCTCCGATGAGCTCCGAGAGGGTCTCTCCGCTGACCCGGATGACGTCCACACACATGCGCTGCTCAGCGTCCAGATCCGTCAGCTCCAGCACGCTGGTCATGCCCACGATGCCGGTGAGAGGCGTGCGAATGTCGTGGCTCATGTGCGAGAGGAAGCGAGTCTTGGCCAGGTTGGCGGCCTGGGCGTGGGCGGCCAGCTCGGCGGACCGCTCGGCGGACTCCACCAGGCGCGCGTTGGCCATGGCCAGCCGCTCTTGCGCCACGCGGCGCTCCAGCACTTCGGCCTCGACGCGTGCATGGGTGCGCGCCCTGGCGACCTCGTACAGGTACGCCGCCGCCGAGATGAGCACGAGCAGGCCCAAGAATCGGACCGGTAGCTCCAGCTCCACCCACAGCGCGCGGTGGTGAAAGCCGGGCGACCACACGATGGCGGCCGCCAGCGCGAGGTAGAGGGGCAGCCCCCAGCGCGCCCACTCGCGCCCGCCGCCGTAGGCGATGAGCATCGGGACCACGAAGCACCACACCATGTCGCCTGGGGCGGCTCCGTCCCATCCCAGCAGCCCCAGGGTCACCACTGCCGAATAGGCCGTGGCGACCACCACCGCCGGCCGGTGACTCTTGGTGGCCCGCACCATCACCGCGATCACCCCGCAGACAACCAGCGCCGACAGAGACAGCAGGGCGCGGACCGGCTGATGGGTCAGGCCGTGGTACAGGGCGAAGCACGCGGCCAGCACACCCGAGCTCGCCACCAACCAGACCACCACGCGGTGACGCAGCTCATCGGTGGGATCTTCCCGCGGGTCGCGACAGGGTCTGGTCGGATCAGGTTCCACGCTCGGCAGTATACGCCTCAGCCCGATCGCTCGATAGCGTCTCCGAGCTCGCCTGAGTCCAACGAGAGGAGAAAGTCCCGCAGCGCCACCACCGGCGGCCAGTCCTGCCGGTTGTGCCGGCAGACGATGCGGAAACGATCCTCGAGCAGCTCGCGGTCGGGAAACAACGCGCGCAGCCTCCCGTCCTCCAGCTCTCGCAGCACGGTGTAGGTGGGCACCAGCCCCACCCCAAGCCCAGCCTTGGCCGCGTTGATGATGCCCCGGATGTGGTTGACGGTGACCAAGCGGCGCAGCTGAGGTCGACCTGAGGTCGGCAGCCCCCGCAGCACCCGATCCCACCACTCGCCCTCGGCGTCCAGGGACAACACAGGCAGCGGCTCGAGGTCCAAGGGGACCTCCACGGCGTGACGGGCCAGGAAGGCCGGCGCCGCGATGACGCTGTAGCGCTCGCGGAACAGATCTGTGGAGACCACCGCCGGATGGGCATGTGCCGCACAATCGACCGCAAGGTCGATCTCTCCCCTGAGCAGGGGCTGCACGAGGTTGTGGGAGAACAGAAAGTCCAGATGAATCTCCGGGTGCTCCTCGAGGAATGGCCCCAGGCGACCCAGCAACACCGTGGTCCCGAACTCCACCGTGGCGCCCAGCACCACCCGGTGGCGGCCGGGCGCGTCCTCGCTGAGCTGGGCCTGAGCCCGCTCCAGCTCGCCGAAGATCCGCTCGCAGACATCGAGCAGGTAGCGGCCGTCGGCGGTGAGAGTGAAGCCCCGGCCACGCCGCTCCACCAAGGGCCGCCCCACGCTGTCCTCGAGCTTGCGCATGGCGTGACTGACGGCGCTCTGGGTGACGTGCAGGCGCTTGGCCGCCCGGGTGTAGCTGTGCGCACGGGCGACGGCGTGGAAGGTGCGGAGCTGGTTCAGGTCGAGATCCACGATGATCCTCGCGGGAGCGGGGGAAGCGACGTTTCATCAAATTCATTCATGCTTTCGATTAGAATCTATCATTTCCCATCATGGCTTGGTGGTCGTAAACACAGGGTGACCCCCTCACCGGAGCGCCCCATGTTGGACCCCATCACCTTCTCGTCCGCCAAGCCCGCCCCCGGCGCCTTCGCCACCACCTGGGCCGCCCATGGCCCCACCCGCACCGTCCGCTCCCCCATCGATGGCGCTGCCATCGGCAGCGTCACCACCGCCACGGCCGAGGACGCCGAGTCGGTCATCGCCGCAGCTCATTCCGCCTTCCAGGGCTGGCGCCTGGTCCCGGCCCCAAGGCGAGCCGAGGTGGTGCGGCAGCTGGGCCAGGCCCTGCGGGGGCGCAAGGAGGATCTAGCCCAGCTCATCACTCTGGAGATGGGCAAGCCCATCGCGGAGTCGAGAGGCGAGGTGCAGGAGATGATCGACATCTGCGACTTCGCTGTCGGCCTCGGCCGGCAGATCGGCGGCCTGACCCTGCCCAGCGAGCGGGTCGGCCACCGCCTGCAGGAGAGCTGGCACCCCCTGGGGGTAGTGGGGGTGATCACGGCCTTCAACTTCCCTGCTGCCGTCTGGGCCTGGAACGCCGCCGTGGCCCTGACCTGCGGCGACACGGTGGTGTGGAAGCCCAGCTCCAAGACCCCCCTGACCGCGGTGGCCTGCACCCGCATCGCCGCCGAGGTGCTCGAGCGCAACGGCCATCCTGGCGCGGTGTGCTCGCTGGTGATCGGCTCGGGCCGCGAGATCGGCGACCGCCTCGTCAGCGATCCCCGGGTGGCGATGGTCAGCTACACCGGCTCGGTGCCCACGGGCCGCCACGTGGGCCGGGTGGTGCAGGAGCGCTTCGGCCGCCACATCCTCGAGCTGGGCGGCAACAACGCCGCCATCATCACCCCCAGCGCCGACCCCGAGCAGGCCCTGGCCGCCGTGTTCTTCGGGGCGGTGGGCACCGCGGGCCAGCGCTGCACCAGCACCCGGCGGGTCATCGTGCACGAGAGCCTGTACGACCGCATGGTCGAGGGCCTGAAGTCCGGCTACGCCCGCCTGCCCATCGGCGATCCCAGGGACGAGGGCCAGCTGATGGGCCCCCTGGTGGACCCGGCCGCGGTGCAGACCATGCAGGCCGCCATCACCCGCGCCCAGGAGCAAGGCGGCGTGGTGCTGCAGGGCGGCGAGGTCCTCGAGCGGGAGGGAGGCTGCTGGGTCACCCCCTGCCTGATCCAGGCCCACCCCGGCATGGCCATCGTTCGCGAAGAGACCTTCGCCCCCATCCTGTACCTGCTGAGCTACCGGGACCTGGACCAGGCCATCGCCCTGCACAACGACGTGCCCCAGGGGCTGAGCTCCGCCATCTTCACCAACGACATGCGGGAGATGGAGCGCTTCCTGGGCCCCGCGGGGTCGGACTGTGGGCTGGCCAACGTCAACACCAGCACCAGCGGCGCGGAGATCGGTGGGGCCTTCGGCGGCGAGAAGGAGACCGGCGGCGGCCGGGAGTCCGGATCGGATGCCTGGAAGGCCTACATGCGCCGGCAGACCGCGGTCATCAACGCCAGCGGGAGCATCGCCCTGGCCCAGGGCGTGAGCTTCGAGCTCTAGGAGATCACCATGGACCTCGGCCACCTCCAACCTCCCTTGCCCCGCAACGAGCCCGTGCTCGGCTACGCCCACGGCAGCCCCGAGCGCGCTTGGCTGCGCAAGGAGCTGGCCCGTGTCCGGGCCGAGCCTGTCGAGATCCCTGTGGTCATCGGCGGCGAGCGTCTCTTCACTGGGGCAACCCAACAGCTGAGGGCTCCCCACGACCACAGCTTCTCCCTGGGACGCTTCCACAACGCCGATGCCGCCCAGATGCAGCGCGCCATCGACGCGGCGCTGGCCGCGCGAAGCGAGTGGGCGCGGACCCCGGTGGAGCAGCGAGCGGCGGTGTTCCTGAAGGCCGCGGAGCTGCTCTCCTGCCGCTACCGCCAGCGCATGAACGCCGTGACCATGCTGAGCCTGAGCAAGACCATCCAGCAGAGCGAGATCGACGCGGTCTGCGAGCTGGCCGACTTCTTCCGCTTCAACGTCGCCTTCATGCACCAGATCTACGGCCTGCAGCCCGAAAGCTCGCGGGGGGTGTGGAACCGCATGGAGTGGCGCCCCCTCGAGGGCTTCGTCTTCGCGGTGACCCCCTTCAACTTCGCCAGCATCGCAGGCAACCTGCCCACGGCCCCGGCCCTGATGGGAAACACCGTGGTGTGGAAGCCCGCCTCGAGCGCGGTCTACCCTGCCTGGATCATCCTGCAGATCCTCGAGGAGGCCGGGCTCCCCCCGGGGGTCATCAACTTCGTGCCCGGCCCGGGCGCGGCGCTGGGCCAGGTGGCCCTGCAGCACCCGGAGCTGGCGGGGGTACACTTCACCGGCTCCACCACGACCTTCCGGCGCATGTGGCAGACCGTCTCCCAGCAGATCGAGCCCGCCCGCTATTGGCCCCGCATCGTAGGTGAGACCGGCGGCAAGGACTTCGTCATCGCCCACGCCTCGGCCGATGTCGAGGCCCTGAGTGTGGCACTGGTGCGGGGTGCCTTCGAGTACCAGGGGCAGAAGTGCTCGGCAGCCTCACGGGCCTATGTGCCCCGCTCCCTGTGGCCCCAGCTGTGGGAGCGGATGCGCGGGGACCTGGCCAAAGCCACCATGGGCAGCGTGGAGGACCTGAGCAGGTTCATGGCCGCGGTGATCGACCGACGGGCCTTCGACAACATCACCGGCTTCATCGAGCATGCTCGCGGGGACGACAGCTGCGAGATCATCCACGGCGGCGACGCGGACCCCACCCGGGGCTGGTTCATCGAGCCCACCGTAGTCCTCACCACAGACCCCCACAGCCGCACCATGGAGGAGGAGATCTTCGGGCCGGTCCTGACCGTCTACCTCTACGACGACGATGCCTGGACCGAGACCCTGGCGCTGGTGGACGGCACCTCGCCCTACGCCCTGACCGGGGCCGTGTTCGCGCGAGACCGGGCGGCCGTCAACCAGGCCAGCGAGGCACTGCGGGACGCCGCGGGGAACTTCTACGTCAACGACAAGCCCACCGGCGCGGTGGTGGGCCAGCAGCCCTTCGGCGGGGCCCGGGCCAGCGGCACCAACGACAAGGCGGGCTCCATGCTCAACCTGCTGCGCTGGGTCTCCCCCCGCACCATCAAGGAGAGCTTCGATCCCACCACCGAGCTGAGCTACCCCCACATGGGCTAGCAGACGGGATCACTCGGTGGCGCAGGCGCAGACCAGGTGTCGGGTGCTGCCCGTGCTGGTCTCGCCCGGGTAGGTCCCGATCAGCGAGGTTCCGGTGGAACACTTGCCGTAGTAGCCGCCGCTGACGTAGCCGTAGCCCAGGACGTGACCGTTGGTGCCGGAGGAGGCGCCGGTCCAGCCGCCTGGGTTGCCGTTGTTGTAGAACCAGGTGGAGACATCCGCCGAGGTCGGTGAACTGCAGGCATCCGAGAAGGCGCTCTGGGCGCTGCTGGCCAGGTTGGTCCCGCCCACCACGCTGCAGACCCGATCGCAGGTCAGGGCCTGGTAGCCCAGGTACCAACAGTACCCGTACAAGGCGACGGGACCGCCGATCACATCGGCGTGACTGACCGCGGGGCACCCCGCAGCCGCGCCGACGGTGACGCTGGCGCCAGCCGCCACGCCGGTGTCGTCGCCGTCATCGGGGGTCACAGAGCAGGCCCAGACCTCCCCGGCGATGGTGTCGGCGCCGGGCACGGTGTCGTCGGTGTGGGTGCTGGTGGTGGGGCCGGTCCAGCCACTCGACATGAAGCCCGTGTCCCAGTCGTCCGGGTAGTCCACCCCATCGACGGTCCAGGTGAAGGCGTAGCTGACGCTGTCGCCGTCGGCGTCGCTGCTGCCGGTGTCGATGACGCAGACCAGATCCTCACCCTCGATGGCATCGGCTGGGCTGATGGAGACGACGGGGGCCCCGGGTGGGGTGTTGAGCACCGTGGCGCTGGAAGAGACGAAGGCGGCGCCGAGCTCGATCCCGTCGTGGGGCGTGAGCTCCACCTGGAGGGCCTGGCCCTTGGCGAAGACCGAGCCCGACAGGCTGCCGCTGCCGGTGTGCACCACCGCGCCGTCCACGCTCCAGGCGTAGCCCAGGCTCACACTGTCGCCGTCGGCATCGGTGGTGGCCACCGCCACCGTCACGGTGTCGTTCGTGTAGACGGCGGCTGGGGACAGCAGCGCAGAGGTGACCACAGGGGCGCTGTTGCCGATGGTCAAGCTGTCGGAGACCTGCGCGCCGTCGTCGCCCCCGTCGCTGGGAGTGACCAGGCAGGCCACCGTGTCACCGCGCACGAAGCCGCTGGTCAGCGACGCGCCCGCACCCACCCAGGCTCCGCCGATGGTCCAGTCGGTGGTGGACAGATCCGCGTCACCGTCGGGGTCCGAGAAGCCCGCATAGCTGCAGCTCAGGCTGTCGCTGCTGGTGGCGGGATCGGGACTGATGCTCACCGAGGCGATGCTGGGCGCGCTGTTGCTGATGAGCAGGGCGGCGCTGACCACGGTGCCGCTGTCCGTGCCGTCGCTGGGGGTGACCGTGCACACCACCGCGTCGCCGCCTACCACCGCGACCCCCAGGGTGCCGCCGCTGCCCGCCGCCACGCCGCCCACGGACCAGGCGATGGTGGAGGCGTCCGCGTCACCGTCGGGGTCGGAGTAGCCGCTGTAGCTGCAGGAGATGGAGTCACCGGCGTGGGCCGGGTCGGGCCGGATGGTGACGGAGGCGACGCTGGGGGCGCTGTTGCCGATGGTGACCGTGTTGGAGTCCACCGTGGGCCCTGTGTCGGTGCCGTCGCTGGGGGTGGCGCTGCAGCGCACCGTGTCGCCGCGATCGAAGTGGCTGCCCGTGAGCGAGGCGCTCGAGACGCCCGGGTCTCCTCCCGAGACCGACCACGAATAGCTCGCGGTGACGGCGTCGCCGTCGGCATCGACAGCCCCGCTCGGGCTGCAGATCAGGGTGTCGGCCTCGCTGGCGGGGTCGGGGGTCAGGGCGACGCTGGCGATGGTGGGCGCGCTGTTGGCGATGGTGACGCTGGCCTCGCCGGAGGTTCCGCTGCCGTGACCGTCGCTGGGGGTGACCCGTACGGTCCACAGATCGTCGCGGGCCGCGGCGGAAGCGGGCAGGCTGCTGCCCGTGCTGGCACCGGAGAGCACGCCGTCTACGTACCAGGCGTAGGCGTAGCTCACCGGGTCGCCGTCGGGGTCCACGCTGGCGGTGACGAGCACCGCCTGCAGGTCATCGACGGTGTAGGCCGGATCGGGGGAGAGGGAGACCACGGGGGCGCTGGGCAGCCCATTGACGGTGAAGGTGACCAAGGCCGTGACGTACAGGCCGTCGCCGTCTGTGACGGTCAGGGTGAGCGCATGGTCCCCCAGGCTCAGGCTGGTGCTGGTGAAGCTGGCCAGCCCCGTGCTGTCGGCGCCCTGGGTGGAGATGATCCCGTCCACGCTCGAGCTCCAGGAGAGGTCCAGATCCGTGGGCGCGTCTTCGCTGTCGCTGACCTGGGCCTGGAAGGTCACCAGATCGCCCTGGGAGAACAGCTCGCCCTCGCCAGGCAGGTCCAGGCTGACCGATGGGGGCGTACCCACCGTGTAGATCACGTGGTCGGTGCAGGCATCTCCGAGCTCGTCGGTGACGGTGATGGTGATGGTGTGGGTTGAGACCGACAGGGTCGAGATGGCCAGGACCACATCACCCGCGCTGCTGGGCGTGGAGTTGCCCAGCACGCCGTCCTTGTCGCTCTCCCACTGGACCTCCAGCTCGTTGGCCGGCAGATCCGCGTCGTCCACCGTGGCCTCGAGGCTGACCACCGTGCCCTCGGGCCCTGCGGCGCCGCTGGCGGGGGCCGTGATGCCGCAGGTGGGGGCCGAGTTGGGCGGGCCCACAGAGATGAGCACCGAGTCGGAGCCGGTCTTGCCGCTCGAGTCCTGGGCGGTGAGAGTGAGCAGGTGCTCGCCTTCGCTCAGGTAGGCGCCATCGGACAGCACGCCGTCGGAGTCGGGCTGGATGTCCAGGTCGAGCTCGCCGTCCTCGTCGCTCTCCCACCACACCACCAGATCCTGAGGATCGTCCTCGGCGTCGCCGACGATACCAGCCAGGGTGACCTTGTGGTCGCTGTAGTACAGGCCGCCCTCGAGGGGGGCGGTGATCTCGGCGCTGGGGGGATCGGTGGCCAACACCTCGAGGTTGATGTGGGCGCTGCCCGCCTTTCCGTCGGGATCCCGCACCTCGAGGGTGATGCCACCCTCGTCGCCGATAGGGATGTCGCAGGTGCTGGCCCCGTCCAGCTCGGGCGGCGCGGCAGGGCAGGCGGTCGCACCGCCCACCAGCCAGGTGGCCAGCAGCTGATCGGTGGCGTGGTCCGGGTCTTCCACCACCCCGCGGAAGCTGACCGTGTAGCCCTCGAGCACCTGATCGCCGTCGGCATGGGACAGGATGGCGGCCTCGGGGGCGGCGTTGATGGCCTGGACCGACTGATCGGGGCAGCCGGTCAGGGTGAGCAAGCCCAGGAGGAGCGAGGACAGACGAGCCATGGGGAGACCTCCGGCGAGGGTGGAGTATACCGCGCACACGCGGCAGCAGCGGGCTCGCTGGCGGGTCCTGGTGGAGCAGACGCGGCCAAGGGACCGGGCCAGGTCCCAGACAGTTCCTCGCACGCACGGGTCAGAGCTTCGGATTAGGCGATCGGCATGCCTGCTTTTTTGTTTTTGATGGCCGCGGCGACCCTCGCAGCCGACACGACCCCGCCCACCTGGCCCGACCAGGCGTGGCTCGAGGTGGGCGAAGACGAAGCGCTCTACGACCACCCCGCCACCACCGAGGCGGAGCTGGCCGAGCGCTGGCGGCAAGCCCAGCTCCACCTGTACTGGCCCGCGGCCCAGGACGACACCGGGGTCACAGGCTACCGCGTCCTGCGAGGGGAGCAGGTCATGGCCACGGTGGACGGCGAGACCCGCACCTGGGGCGTCCTGACGGAGCGCTCGGGTCCACCCTGGAGCGTCGTGCCCCTCGACGCAGCGGGCCTCGAGGGCCCGCCGCTGGTGGGGATCCTGGCCGTCCAGCCTGTCCGGGCCACTGCGGCGGGTCTCGAGAGCGGACTGCAGCTCCTCCTGGTCGGCACCCTGGGAGGGTCCGTCCGTGGCGAGGACTTCGACGACGTCATGAGCGACGAGGCCCTGGCCGGCCTGGACGCCATCTTCAGCTCCGCGACCGGGGTCACCGCGGCCTCCATCACCGAATCCTCCATCACAGCCCCACCCACCAACGCCGGCCCCAATGTCGCGATCCGCGTGGGGCGCAAGGGCGAGCGCATCGCTGTGCTCGAGCGCAGCTTCCACTGGCAGGCCGCCTACCCCATCGTCTGGATGCTCGAGGTCGACGGCCGGGACCTGAAGCTACAGCTGGCCCCGGAGCAGCAGGACGGCACGCCGGCTTGGAGCCTCGAGCTGCACACCTGGCCTGAAGACGACCACAGCCAGCTCTCGCGGCAGGTCGTGCTCGACCCCCTCTCGGACCAGTCCTTGGGCAGCTGTGCCCTGGAGACGGACTACCGCCACACCGGCGGGCTCTGGGTGGAGTGGGGCATCGACCCCCGCGGCGGCGACCCCCATGAAGCCTGCGAGCGGCAACGCACCGAGACCGACGATGGCTGACCAGGCACCCCCGAGCCCATCCCGATCCAGGCCTCACCAACACCCCGCGGTCGTGGTCATCGTGTGGGTGTTCGGCGGCGGCGCCGGCCTGGGCTGGCTGAGTGTGGCCCTGATGGCCCTGGGGCCCCTGTTGTTCTCCGCTATGCTCTTCGACGCGCCGGGGTCCGAGGACAATCCCTACCTGTGGGTGGTGGTGGGCAGCCTGTTGGCGCTGCCGATCCTCAGCTTGATCAGCGCCGTGGCCACCCCAGCCACAGTGCTCGTCAGCCAGCTGCTGCATCGCCGAGGCTCGACCAGAGCCGGCTGGGTGGCCCTGGCCGCGGCAGTGCTGGTCGCCTGCCTGCCCCTGCTGGCCCTCGCCGGCATCGCCGCCGGCTTCACGCTGGCGAACACACTCTGCGACGGGTCGTTCAGCTGCTAGGACCGAACCGCACCCAGCGCCAACCACCGCCGAACTGCCGTAGGATCATCTGGCGCTGGGCACGGCCGACTTCGAAGCCGAGTGAGGGCCCGCCGCCGCGGACTCCTCCTGGGTAGGCGACAAAGCGGCGATCCGTACGGTGAAGGCGGGGACAGCCCGACACCCGCGGGAGACTGCGGTCGAACAGAGCCTGCTGGACCACCGACAGGCGCAGACGATCACGATGGCACCTGCTGCGACGCCGACGGACCTACCGCTACCCGAGAGTGCAGGGGTGACTCTCCGCGCCAGGATGGCCCATCCTGGGCCGCACAGTCCGCTTTGAGCCTCCCAGGGGTGACTCTCCGCGCCAGGATGGCGCATCCTTGGCCGCACAGTCCGCTTTGAGCCTCCCAGGGGTGACTCTCCGCGAGAGGATGGCCCATCCTGG
>ERZ890953.388-NODE-388-length-25908-cov-27.506324_pt1 | contig 25908 bp, 22 predicted proteins | sample MGYA00521264_ERZ890953 | MGnify/ENA primary metagenome ERZ890953 (study PRJEB32303, sample SAMEA104408629) | aquatic metagenome | biome: Brackish water; feature: Chemocline; material: water | place: Baltic Sea | collected 2014-10-26T21:54:00 | depth 200 m ...
GCGCACGTAGTCGCGCACGCCGTCCTCGAGCTCGAGGAAGGGCCGGTCGTAGCCCGCGGCGCGCAGCTTCGCGGGGTCGGATTCGGTGTGGTACTGGTACTTGTCCTTGAGGTGCTCGGGCATGTCGATGAAGTCGACGGCCGGCTCGCGGTCGAGGGCCGCGAATACGGCGCCGGCGAGGTCGAGCCAGGAGCGGGCCCGCCCCGTGCCGCAGTTGAACAGGCCGTTGGCCACGGGATTCGCGGCGAGCCACAGAGTGACGGCCACGGCGTCGTCCACGTGGACGAAGTCGCGGACCTGGCCGCCGTCGGGATATTCGTTGCGGTAGGACTTGAAGAGTCCCACCCGCCCGGTCTGCTGGATCTGGAAGTAGGATTTGTGCACGACCGAGCGCATGTCGCCCTTGTGGTCCTCGTAGGGTCCGTAGACGTTGAAGTACTTCACGCCGGCGATGCGGTCGAGCAGGCCTTTGCGCAGGGCCCACATGTCGAACATCTGCTTCGAATAGCCATACATGTTCAAGGGGCGCAGGTCGGGCGTGCCGTCGTGCTCGTCGGAATAGCCCCGGGAGCCGTCGCCGTAGGTGGCCGCGCTGCTGGCGTACACGAAGCGCACGCCGTGGCGCAGGGCCCACTCGCAGAGGTCGCGGGAGTAGGCGTAGTTGTTGTCGGCGAGGTAGTCGGCGTCGGTCTCGGTGGTGGCGCTGCAGGCGCCCAGGTGGATCACGGCCTCGACCTCGGGCAGGTCGTCGAGCAGGGCGCGGTCGCGGAATTCGTGGAGGTCCACGTAGTCGGCGAAAGCCTGGTCGCTCAGGTTGCGCCACTTCTGGTCGGAACCGAGCTCGTCGACCACGATGATGTCTTCACGGCCGGCGGCGTTCAGGGCGCGTACGACGTTGGTGCCGATGAAGCCGGCGGCGCCGGTCACGACGATGGGTCGGGTCATGGGATCCTCCATACTGGTGGCGTGCCCGAATCGAACGGGACCATTGCGAATCTAACCGGGCGGGCCGCGATCGTCAACGGGCCTCGATCCATGGCTGACGTCCGCCTGCCGATGCGCTAACCTCCCCGCGTTCCCGCAACGCAGAACCGAGCCTGGAGGACCCCATGAGCTATCCCGAGAATCCCACCCAGCTGATCCGCAACTGCAAGATCGGCGAAGGCACCAAGGTGTGGAACTTCGTCAACATGTACGATTGCGAGATCGGCCGCGACTCGATGATCGGCACCTTCGTCGAACTGCAGGCCGGCGTGAAGATCGGCGACCGCACCCGAGTGCAGAGCCACACCTTCGTCTGCGAACTTGTGACCATCGGCAGCGACGTGTTCGTGGGCCACGGCGTGATGTTCATCAACGACACCATGCCGCCCCAGCCCGAGCGCGAAAAGTGGCTGACGACGACCATCGAGGACGGGGCCAGCATCGGTTCGAACGCTACATTGCTGCCCGTAGTGATCGGCAAGGATTCCGTGGTGGGCGCCGGGTCGGTGGTGACGAAGGATGTGCCGCCGGGAGCCGTCGTGGCGGGGAATCCGGCGCGTGTGCTGCGCTACAAGGAAGGCTACGGCCCGGAGGCCTGATCATACGACACCGAGGTGAGTTCCGGGCATGAAGAGACGGCGCGTGGAAAGGCGTTAGGAGAAGTTCGACTTTCCACGCGCCGTCTCTTCATGCCCGGAGCGCATCGCCCATCATGATCGTGTTGCGGCATCGAAGACATCCCGGTCTGTATTGGTGCCAGGAGATGATCGAGACAAGTATTGGAGACGATATGTATCGTTATGCGAAATCGGTGCTCCTGCTCTTAGTGATTGCGATCGTTCCAGCCTGTGTGGGAGCTGATGTCGTGCTCATCGTACCTAGTCCGACATGGCAGGACATTCCATTATCCACCCGCGCCATGGGTATGGGAGGCGCCTATTCCGGCGTGCTTGAGGGGCCCGAGGCGGCCTGGTGGAATCCGGCCGTTCCCCTCGATGGTCGTCCCGTCGTTGCGGGTTGGAGTGGGATCGAAGATCACGACTTATTCGAGGGCTTCCATCGGTGGTCGGGGCAGATGAGCATCGAGTTCCACGGTGTGCGTCTGAGCGCGATGCGGGACAGGACCAGTCTTGGCCCCATGCTGATACGCACGTCCTACCTGCCGGAGGGGACGGGGAAGACCTTCTCCCTCTATGAGACCCAAGATATCGTCGCGCTGTCAACCGACGTGACCTGAGGCTGGATTTCGCGAGGGCGAGGTACGAATGGGGCTCCCTCGGTGCAGAGGATCACAGGAATATCATCGGAATCACATTGGGAATGAACCGATGAACAGAGGAATCAGCTCTCGACCCTCTGTTCCAACGCCTGCCTGAGCATCACCGGATCATCGCCGATCAGCAGATCGACCCCGAGCCGTGCCAGTTCCACAGCGCGTTCGGGGTCGTTGACCGTCCAGGCCGCGAGGCGCAGGTCGGCACCGCGGATCACGGCCGACAGTTCCTGTGTCACGGCGGTGTGTCGAAGCGAGAGGGTGCGGGCGCCGAAACCGCAGAGAGTAGCCAAGGGGTCCGGCCCGGGTTCATTCGCGATCAAGCCAAGCACGTTCTGACCCGGATCGGCGGCCATCATGCCCAGCAGGGGGAGTTCGAACGATTGCACTTCGAGCTTCAGGGCACTGCGGTAGATTCTCAGAACGGCGCGGAGACGATCCCACGAGCGCATGCCCTTGATCTCCACGAACACTTCGCCGCCGGCCATCTGCTCGGCTAACAGGGCGAGGGCTTCGGACAGCAGAGGGATGGCCGCGCCCGCCTTGCCGAGGCGTCCGGCCACGGCGAATTGGGGGAGGTCGGCGATGGCGTCGCCGTTCGGCAGGTCGGGGTCGTGGTGCACGACGAAGCCGCCGTCGGCGGTTTCGTGTACGTCGAGCTCCACGCCGTCGGCGCCTCCGGCGGCGGCCAGGGCGAAGGCCTCGAGGCTGTTTTCGGGAGCACGAGCGGACCAGCCGCGATGGGCGACGATCAGGGGACGAGTCACGAGTAGACCTCCGTTCGATCTTCATTGATGTGATCGTGATCGTCGGAGGGCAAGTCCTCATGTTGAGCAAGCAACTCGGCGTGTACGCGCTCCCAGCCCGAGCTCTTGGTTTCACCGCCGCCCGCAAGCGTTCCGTAGAATCGGGCCATGTCGTGGTCGGGGCTCCAGAGGGGGTAGGGCAATCCCCCGACAACGCGCAGCAGAACGTAGGCCTCGACACAGAGCAGGATCGCGGAGGCCTCCAGGGCTGCCATGACCACGGGGTCGTGGATCAAACCCATGGCGGCCAGCAGAGCGGTGGCGGCGGCGGGGGGATGAGAGCAGCGAAGCACGAGCATCGTCGTGGTGGCCAGTCCCATGGCCAGGACGATGGCGATGATGCGTGGACCGTTCATGATCGTCGGGTCGCCGAGGTCGGCGCCTGGAATCGCGATACTCACGATGATCACCGCGAGCAGGCCCATCAGCGCCGCCGAGAGATGCCCCAGAATCACGCTGCGGGGTGCAGCCGTCGGGGCCAGCGGCGTGGTGAACAGAATGAAGGCCGAGGGGGCCAAGGGCGGGAACAGCAGGGGCAGATCTGTAATTACGGCGGCGGCGGTGATCGTTCCTACAGCGGCAACGCCCATGGTGATTGCGAAGAGAAGACGGCTCTTTTTGTCTGATCCGGCGCTGCGCAGACGGGCGTGGAGCTGAAACCCCGAAAGTTTCGCGACGAGCTCGAACAGCCAATCGCTTTTGGGCTTCATATTCTGATCGTCGTTCATCGACATATCTGCTGCCGATCGTTTTCGAAGACCTGATTCATGCATTGGAATACGCGGTCGGCCTTGCCGCGGCGCAGACCGAATTGGGCGTGGATCAGATCGTACTGAGTGCGGACGGTGTCGATGGTCTCCGGCCATGTCCCGGGTGAGATGCCGAGGTCTTCTGCCGCCAGATCAATCATTTCCAAGCACCGGTGCAGGATGGGATTCATACAGCTGGGCAGCAGCCCGGCGACCACCAGGGAAGGCGCCACGGTCTTTTCAAGTCCGAGTTCTCGAACCTTATGAAGCGGCAGGTTATGGGCGGCCACCAAGCAGACCAGCTCTTCTGGGAAGTTCCAGTACTTGAGAATCCACGATCCAGCCTGACCATGATCCCAGCCGTAACGATCCTGTTCGAGTCGGGCGAGGCGGACGGGACGTTGGTTCCAGTCCTCCAGGACGGGTCTGTAGTATTCCGACCAACTCTCCAGCAGCACCGGAATGGCCACATCGGCCACCAGCATGGCTGTGAACGCGACATCCTGCTGGCCCGGGGCGTGGCGGGCGGCCAGTTCACGGGCGATGAGGGATCGGATCAGGGTGTCGGCCCAGTATGCCTCGTGGTCGAAGAGACTGTCCTTCGGCTTGGGAACGGCGGTGGCCATGGCGCTCGCCGTGACCAGTGCCCGAACCCGATCAAGACCGAGCAGGGTGATGGCATGCCGGACCGAGGTGACCTGGGAACGAAGGGAATGGAGAGAGGAGTTGACGTTGGACAGCAGGCGGATACTGATCTCGGGTTCGGCGCTGATGATTCTTTCGAGGCAGAGGATGTCCGGTTCCGGCTTGTGAATTTCCTCGAGGATGGCGGCGGCGGCTTCCGGCAGAGGCGCGATCTTCACGCCGCGGAACATCTTCGCGAAGTTGCCCTGAGCGACCGCTGCGTGGCGGCTGACCTTCGTGATGATACTCATGGTTCCTTCCTGCGACTCGCCGCTGCCTTGGCCTCAATCCTTCGATGTGCGTGTGAGCACATCGAGAATTTCCAAGGCGTACTGACCGGAAAGACCGAACTCGTCGCATACGGCGCCGAACTGATCGCGCATGGACTGAATGATCTCGGGCCACTCGCTCAGGGGAAGCCCGAGGGACTTGCGGGCCGTGCGGACGAGCTTGTGGCAACGACCCTCAAGAGGCTTGATGGAACTCGGCAACAGAGCCGCGCAGGAGATGTGTTCGGCCAACGTACCCTTGAATCCCGCCTTTTTGAGCTCGTCGGGCTCGAGGTTGTGGGCGCCGACGAGATCCACAAGATCCTTGGGGAACTGCCAGTGGTTCAGAACCCAGGCGCTGGCTCGGCTGTGGTCCCAGCCGAAGGCCTTCTTCTCGAGGTAGCTGAGTTCCTTGGGATGGCCCTCCCAGCGCACGATGATCTGGGCATATGTCTCCTCCCAGCATTCGAGGAGCACGGGCACGGAGACGTCGGCCAGGATCATGGCCGTGAAGGCTTCCTCGGCGTCTAGCGTGCTGGTGCGCAGGCACAGCTCACGGGCGAGGATGCCGCGCAACAAGGTGTCGGTCCAGAACATCTCGTGACGGAAGAGTTGACACTTGGGCCTAGGCAGAGCATCGAGCATCGCATAGGAAAGTACGATGGAACGGATACGGTTGAATCCGAGCAGCGCGATGGCGTGGCGCACGCTCTTGACTTGTACGCGCAGGGCGAATTGGGATGAGTTGATCGTCCGCATGACTCGTGCGCTGATCTGGGGCTCGGCCGAAATGATCAGCTCCAGCTTGGTCACGTCCGGTTCTGGGCTGTTGATCTCCGACAGCAGGCGCGAAACGGCGGCCGGCAGGACCGGCGCCTGAATCCTGCTGAACATGTCCGTAAACAGCTCGTTGACCGATACGGCTTCTGTCATGGGGCATCTCCATACGGAGTGTTGCGACTCCGACGCAAACGGGCGAAATGTCAGGTTCAAGGTAGATATCGGCTTTCTTTTGAGTGACTTGATCAATGATCTGATAAAAAACACAACGGCCGCGACATTGGTCGCGGCCGTTGATCCAGGGCTTTGGAGGTAGGGTCAGGGTTGCAGGCTCTTCAGGAAATCATCCTGGAGGGCTTGATGCATTTTGGCGTCGGGGTCGCCCTTCTCCTTCACCGGTAGCAGGAACTGGAAGGGATGGACGCTATCATCTGCCAGGATCGAGTGGCAGAGGGTGCAGTCGTAAGGCACTGCAGTGCCCCGTTCGTCGATCATATCGGCGTTGTGGCAACGGAAGCAGCCGCCGCCGGCCTTATGGCCGAGCTGACTGGGGTAGGAGCCCCACGTCACGTGCATCGCAGGGTGGATGTTGCGCCGCCACGCCGCCTGCAACGACGCAACGGTGTGGTCGATTCCATCGAGGAATCCGCCCATCTGCGACGGGTATTCGCGGCGGTAGAAACCCGAGATCGCATTCTCGATGCCCTGCATGGCGCTCGCCTCGTCGGCATAGTCGCCGGTGAGTGCGGCGAGAGCCTCCCTCTTGACGAAGGGGAGACCGCGGTCGATCTCGCCTTTGGCGATCCGTTGGTCGACGGCGTTCTCAGGATCTTCATAAATGTGCGTGGCCCGGTTGTGGCAGTCGACACAGTCCATGGTGCGTACGTGGGCGTCGGCTTGTCTGGCCATGGTCCTGTTCTGATATCTTATCCAGCTGCCGTCGTCCTGAAGCACCTCGACCCAGAGAATCCTCTGACGTTGGTCGTCCGCGGCCTGGTAGCGCACGGCGTTCTTCTCGGCGACGTGCCAGTGGATCTCGCCTCTGTGATCGCCCAAGCCGGATCCGATCCGCATGCCGAGGGTCGTGTACTCGGGCGTCGAAGGTTCGTCCATGGCGTAGCGCACTTTTTTGAGCAGCTTGTCTCCGTAGAACTTGTCCGGCCAGTGGCAGTGTTCGCAGGTTTCGCGGGCCGGGCGCAGTTGGCGAACGGGAGTAGGAATCGGTCTCTCATAGAGGTCGAAGGTCACCGAGACCATCTGCCAGAGGCCGTTGATCTTCGAATCGAGCAGGGCGTCGGCGCCCTCGCCCACGTGGCATTCGACACACTTCACATGGGCGTGGGGGGAAGCCTGATACGTGGCCCATTCCGGTCCCATGACGCTGTGGCAGGCGGTGCCGCAGAATTCCGGCTCCTCCATGAACGAGAGCATCCGTGCGGTGCCGCCGCCAAGGAATAGGATGTTCAAGACTGTGAGAACCAGGAACATCCGCATCAGGCGTGAGCCGTAGGCCTTGCCTGCGATCTCCCTCGAGTCGAACCGTTCGGTCAGGAGCTGTTCGGTGGTTTTCCCCGTCGCCCGGAGGACCAGCCTCCAGGCGATAGGGATCATCACAAGGCCGACGATGAACAGCGCCGGGAGCGCCAGGTACGTGATCAGACCCACGTAGGAGCTCGTCACGATTCCCAGCACGCGCAGGATCTCGATGAAGACGAAGAGTACGAAGGCCGTGGTCGTCAGAGCCACGCCGAGCGAGCCCAACCAGTTGGTTGAGAGACCGCGCAGGAGATTCACGAAACGCTGGTACATGAGTCTCTCCCGCCCCTACTTGGTGAATAGGTTTTCATAGATGGCGGGCAGCACGCCGCTGTTGATGTCCGCCTTGATCTCGCCTGTCGGGCGGTTGAACCAGGCGTTCATCGGGTCGGCGAGGATCTCGTCCACCAGGGCGTTCACTTCGGGGTCGCCGTACGCCTGGGCGGACGGCAGGAATTTGAAGTAGAAGTTGTGGGCGATGTCATAGAAGCCGTGCCACCAGGTGTAGTCGGGGGCGAACATGGCGGCGCCGTGGCGGGCGCGCCGACCCTCGTGGTGCCACAGTTCCCAGTATTCCCACTCGATCTCGTTGGAGAAGGCGGCGGGGTTCTCCATCACACCCCTCGACTTCACCAGGTCCATGACCTTCTTGGCCGGCACGGCGAACTTGTCGTTGTACAGGCCGACCAGGGCGTCGAGCTGGTAGTAGTGACCCTTGGCGAATTGGGCGCCGTGGCAGTTCTGGCACACGTCCATCATGTTCGCCCGCTTCTGTTCCCAGTTCTCCATCTTCTTGGACACCGGTGCGCGCAGGTTCCAGCTGAGGCGGGCGCCCACGTCGTGGCTCACGGTCTGGGTGCTGGTGGCGGACATGTGGCACGTGGCGCAGGTGGGGGCCTCGAAGTAGTCCACGCCCACGACCCAGCGGTCTGCGGCGAGGTTCATGTCGTCGATGTGGGTGAAGTAGGCGTTGCCGTGCTTGCTCTCCTCGTAGATCTCCTTCTGGGGATGGTCGGGGCCGAGGTGGCACTTGGAGCAGGCTTCGGGGCGGCGCGCCTGGGCCTTGCTGAAGGCGTGGCGGGTGTGGCAGGCGGTGCAGGCGCCCTTGGAGCCGTCGGGGTTGAGGCGGCCGATGCCGGAGTTGGGCCAGCTCTTCATGGACAGCTTGTTGGGGGAGTTCTCGTCGATCTGCACCTTGGAGCCGTGGCAGCTTTCGCAGCCCATGATGGCTGCCGGGGCGCCGCCGGCGGCGTGGGCCAGGTAGGCGTCGTTGGAGTCGAGGATCAGACCCGCGGTCGCGTGGTGCGAGGCATCGACCTGGTCGGCTTCCTTCTTGTGGCAGACGCCGCAGTCCTTGGGGGTGACGAGGGTCGCGATCAGGGCGCCTTCGTGCATGAAGCCGTCGATGTCGCCGCGGGCGGCCTGGTGGCAGTCGAGGCAGGTCACGTTGTGCATGGCGTGGTTGGACATCTGCCACTGGCGGTACAGGCCGGGGGATTTCTCCTTGTGGCAGGTCATGCACTTGCCGGCCACCGAATCCTCGGCTGCAAAGGCACAGGTGGCCAGGGCCAGCGTCATCAGGAGGGTCAAGCCGAGGAAGCGTTTCATCGTGGCACTCCTTGGGGGAATTCAGGTCGTGTGCGCCGGTGCGCGCAGCTGATTCAAATCGGAAACAGTTCAAAATTGTTGTGATCGAAGCTAAATATGTATCTTCTGGTATTCAATTCTTTCTTCGATTCAGTGACAACGTCGCTATCAATGCATGAACTCAAAGAATGTCGGGACTCACTGGGCAGTTAAGAAAATCACAGGGAATGGGGGAGTTATCCGATATCCTTGTAATATGATGGGAATTGGCGTGTTGGCTTACTCCGGTGAAAATAAAAACCGCCCAACCCGAAGATCGGGCGGCTTGAGCTTTCCGGGAGCGACATCAGCGGACGAGTCTGCATCCCAGAGCGATGGAGAGCAGCTTCGACTCTTCGGAGTCGGCCCGACTCGTCAGCACGCAGGGAGCCGTGGTGCCGACAACCGCAGCCGCCAGCCTCCCGTTTGCCAGCAGGGTACAGGCCTTGTAGAAGACGTTTCCCGACTCGATGTTCGGAAACACAAGAACATCGGCGGCTCCACCCACCGGAGATTCGAGTCCCTTGATGGCGCAGGCTTCGGGCGAAATTGCTACGTCGAGGGCCAAGGGGCCGTCCACGACGGCGTCGGGGAACTCCACGGCCGCGGCGTCGGCGATCGCCCGCGCTTCGACGGTGGCCCGCATGCGTGGACTCACCTTTTCGGTGGCGGCGATCAGGGCGGCCCTGGGCCGCTCGATGCCGAAGCTGTGGGCCGCATCGAGGCAGTAGCGCAGGATCTGTTTCTTCGCGGCGAGGTCGGGTCTAGGGATGATGGCCACATCGCCGACGATCAGCAGTTTGCCGTGCCGGGCGGTGAAGGCGGGTAGTTCAAATACAGACACGTGGCTCAGAACGGCGCCGGGGGGGAGCAGGCCGCGCTCCTTGTCGAGGATCGTCTTCATGTAGTCGCTGGTGGCGATCAGACCCTTCATCAGCACGTCGGCATCGCCGTCGCGGACCATGTCGCGGGTGCGGACGCCGGCGGCGAGCACGTCGGGCTCGTCGACGATGGTGAAGGCCGCGATGTCGAGGCCGTGTTCGCGGCAGAGCTCGGCGATGCGCTGTCCGTCACCCACGAGGGTGATCTCGGCAATGCCCTCGGCCACGGCGCGGGCCGCGGCCTGGATCGTGTTGGGGTCGTGTCCGGCGGCCACCGCGACCTTGCGGCGGGGCTCGGAACGCAGCGACGACAGAAGCTGATCCAGAGATGTGATCTGTGTCATCGGGGCACCTCCGGCGCATAGGTCCGCGCCTCTTCCTTACCGTTGAGAACACGCAGGGCACCCTTGACCAGAGCCGCCATTTCATTCTCGCCGGGGTAGCAGGTCAGGCCGCAGCCCAGGCCGGCCACGCCCTTCTCGATCCCCTGTACGAGCATCGAGCTGCGGGCCATGCCGCCGGTCAGCAGGATGCGGTCGATGGGTTCGCCTTCGAACGCAGGCACCAACGCCGCGATGCTTTTGGCGATCTGGTAGGTCATTGCATCGACGACCAGGGCGGCTTCGGTATCGCCGTCGGCGATGCGCTGTTCCACTTCGCGCAGGTCGGCGGTGCCGAGCAGATCGATCAAGCCGCCGCGTCCCTTGTTCAATTTCTTCAGTTCCGCATGATCGTATTTGCCGGAGAAGCACAGATCGATGAGCTGGCCCACGGGCAGGGTTCCGCAGCGCTGCGGTGTGAAGGGGCCTTCGCCGTTCAGTCCGTTGTTCACGTCGATGTAGCGTCCTTTGCGGTGGGCGCCGATGGTGATGCCGCCGCCCATGTGGCAGACGATCACGTTGACGTGGTCGTAGAAGGTCTCGTTCTCCTCGGCGTAGCGCCGGGCGGTGGCGATCTGGTTGAGGGCGTGGCTGATGACCAGTCGCCGGATCTCCTTGAGGCCTGTGATCTTGGCTTTTTCCCACACCTCGTCGACCACGACGGGATCGACGATGTAGGTGGGCACATTGCGGCCCGCACGCAGTTCATCGGCCACCAGTGCGCCCAGATTCGAAGCGTGTTCGCCGCCCACCACGGCGCGCAGGTCGGCGAGCATGCGCTCGTTCACGGCGTAGGTGCCGTGGGGGATGGGATGGACCAAGCCGCCACGCGCCCCGATGGCGTCGAGATCGTCGATGTTCAGGTCGTGATCGAGGAGGGCCTGCTCGACGACCTTCTTGCGGAACCCGGCCTGCTCGGTGATCGGCAGATTCTCGTAGGGCTCGAGTTCAGAGGCTGAATGCTGCAGCTCGGTGGTGAAGCGTTCGATGTCGCCCTGGTAGACGCTGATCTTCGTGCTCGTCGAGCCTGGATTGATGGCCAGGATCCTATGCCGGGGAAAGAAGGTGTCGCGGGGCGTTTCGCTCCAATGTCCGAACATGTGCAGCCGCAGCAGGTTGGCTTTGATGGCGAGCTGGGCGTCGTCGGCGGTGGAGTCGACAGACAGATCCACGCCTTTGAAGCGGATGCCGAACATCGTGGCGAACTTTTTGGCCCCTGGATAGCGTGTGGCGTAGAGGTGGTACAGCAGATTTCCCAGGTCCAGGTTCGGTGCGATGATCACGTTGGTATGGCCGGAAAACTGATCCTTGCTGCCACTGTCGTAGTACATCGCGGAGCGCCGAGACAGCGCCGTGGAGATCTTGACCTCGGTCTCGATGTTGATCGACGCGTAGCGCGCGCCCTTCTTGATGCGTTCCGCGATGATCCCTGGAATCAATTCACCTGCGCGCCGCACCAATTCCACCGACGGCCCCTCGTCCGAACCCTTGTGGGAGTAGGAGACGATGGCTCCGTTGATCTGGGGCAGCACGTCTTCGGGAAACAGATCCCGAGCCACGGCGCAGGTGCCGACGGCGGTGCGGGCCAGGGCCTCCGGGGTCATGTCGGCGTTCACGCCCACGTCGCCGAACACCACGATGTTGTGGGGGAAGATGTCGTCGGGATGATCGTCGGGCAGCACGAACACGCCGGCCTCGGCCATCACGCGGTTCACCTGCAGCAGGCGCAGCATGGGGCGGAAGTATTCACGGGGTTCGTGGGTCATGCCGCCGACCACCACATCGGCGTGCTCCATGCGAACGGCCATTACGCCGAAGCGGGAGGGTTCCTTGAGCATCTCGCGGGCTTCGGCTTCGGTGCGGGCCCTGCGCAGTTCAGGCGGCAACGACACGCACTCGCGGGCGAACTCGTCGAGCAGGTCGGGCCGCTCCGTGGGCACGACAAAGGCAGCTTCGCCGAAGGTGAACTCGCGCCGGGTGGCGTCGATGTGGGCGAGATGCTCGTCGGCCACGGCCCGGACCTCGTCCTCCCGGGCGAGGAACACCATGCGGGCGTAGCGGGAGAGATAGCAGGCGGCCTCGATGGTGCGCGGGTCGGAGGCCTCTGTGAGCATGATCGTCGGCTTGTCCTTCATCATCCCGAGGATGCGGGATTCGAGCGCACCGTGAATATCGAACATGAGAGGCCTCCGTGGCGGTGCTGATGAATATCGTACTGGGGAAATGTGGTCATCTCCGACCCTGTTATCAAATAATCAGTCACTGAGCGATGCATCGTGCGGACTTGTGGCGGCGGATCGCCGGTGATAGGTTCGCCCCGACCCGGATCGACTCCGACACCCTGTGGAAGGACCCGCCCGTGACCGAGGATTGCGTCCGTACTGACGGTGATGACCAGCCCCCAAACTCAACTGTCGCGGACCATCTCTGCCGCGTGCTCGGCGATGTTCCGCGACGATGGCTCGTTGTGAACGTCGAGAAGCAGCGCCTGCAACTTATCGTCGACGGTGTTGTGGTGAGTTCCTATGGCGTATCGACAGCCTTCACCGGCGTCGACGGCCGGGAAGGTTCGTTCGGCACGCCGCCGGGCGTCCACAGAATCGCCCGTCGCATCGGCGCCCAACGGCCGTGCGGCACCTGGTTCGTGAGCCGCGAACCCCAAGGCAAGGTGTGGCGACCCGGCGACGACGGCGGCGACGATCTGATTTTGAGCCGCATCCTCACCCTTGACGGGTGTGAAGACGGCGTCAACCGGGGGGCGGGTTGTGACTCCTTGCAGCGGTTCATCTACATCCACGGCACCAACCACGAAGACCGCATCGGCGAACCCGTCAGCCGTGGCTGCATCCGCATGAGCAACACCGACGTGATCCACCTGTTCGATCAGGTGGAGGAAGGGGATCCGGTTGTCGTCGTCTAGGTGGCTGCACTTCTGCGGCGTCGGCGGTAGCGGCATGAGCGCCCTGGCCCAGGTTCACGCCTGGCGGGGCGGACGCTGCACGGGCAGCGATCGCGCCTTCGATGCCGGGGAGCGGGGACTCATCCGGTCGGCCCTCGAGGCGACGGGTGTGGAGATCGTGCCTCAGGACGGTTCCTGGCCCCAAGCCGGTTGCGGGGCGCTGGTCGTCTCGACGGCCATCGAAGATACGATTCCCGACGTCGCCACGGCGCGAGCAATCGACGTACCGATCCTCCACCGCAGCGAACTGCTCGCTGAGTTCGTCGCCGCCTCCGAAACGCTGGCCGTGACCGGCACCAGCGGCAAGTCCACCACTACGGCCATGATCGCCGAAATCCTCATGGGTGCCGGCCGCGATCCCTCGGTGATCACCGGCGGTGCGCTGGTGGCCCTCGAGGATCGGGGTCTGCTGGGCAACGCTCTGGCCGGCGACGGACCCCACCTGGTGATCGAGGCGGACGAGAGCGATGGCAGCGTCGTGCGCTATGCCCCCTGGTGTTCGGTGATCCTCAACCTGCAGCGGGATCATAAGGAGCCGAGTGTCGTCCTTGAGATGTTCCGGACATTGGCCGGTCGAACACGGGGACCCCTGGTGCTGGGCGATGACCCCGCCCTCGATCCTATTGCCGCGGGGGCTTTGCGGGCCGGACTGGCCCCGGGTTGCGGAGTGCGTGCCGTGGAGCTGGACCTTGGGCCCGATGGCAGCCGTTTCGTGATCGACGGCGTCCGTTTCGAAATTCCCACACCTGGCGAACACAACGTCCGCGACGCGGTGGCCGCAGTGGCCGCCTGTCGCGAAGCCGGCGTCACTCTCGAGGATGCCTCCGCAGCCTTGAAAGGGTTTCGGGGTGTGTCCCGCCGCTTCCAAGTGATCGGTGCCGCCCGCGGCGTGACGGTCGTCGACGACTTTGCCCATAACCCCGACAAGTTGCGCGCCGCCTTGGCGGCCGCTCATCTGAGGGGCGGCCGCGTGCTGGCCTTCTTTCAGCCCCACGGCTACGGGCCGACACGGTTCCTCTTCGACGACCTCGTTGCTGCTTTTGAGGAAGCCCTGGCTCCCGATGACATTCTATGGCTTCCACCCATCTATTACGCGGGCGGCTCGGTGACCCGCGATGTTGAGTCTGTCGATCTGACGGCGGCGGTGCGGGATGCCGGCCGCGACGCCCGCGATCTCGATGTTCGTGACGATTTGGCCACCGCCGTAGCCGTCGAGGCCCGCAATGGCGACGTCGTGATGGTGATGGGTGCGCGTGACCCGGCCTTGACCGACATTGCGCGGAGCGTGTTGAAGGCTCTGGAGGCCTGAGATGGCCGGTCCCACCTGGCTCGAACCCCTGTTCCCCGACCTCGCACCACCGTTCGTCCACGGCATGACCAATGTCCGAGGACCCGACCTGAAGTCGGACCCCGACGCGGCCGTCCATGCCGCAGCGGTTGCCGAGGTGGGTGCCGCAGCGGGCCTGGTAGCGATCGCGTGGTCTCGTCAAGTCCACGGGGGGACCGTGAAGCGCGTAGAGGCGCCGGGATGTGCGGGAGAGGCCGATGCTCTTTGGACCGACCGCACAGGGCTGGCCGTGATGGGGCGCAGCGCCGACTGCCCCATCGTGTTGCTCGCCGGCCGCAACGCCGCTGATGCGCCGCTGTGGGGCATGGCTCACGCTTCGTGGCGATCGACGGCGTCGGACATCACCGGACACCTGCTCGAGGCGATGATCGACGGCGGGCTGGATCCCGCCACGACCGTTGCGATTGTCGCGCCCTCGGCGGGGCCATGCTGCTACGAAGTGGGTGACGAGGTGCGTGAGGCATTCGTCGCTGGATTGGGAGCTGGAGCGGCCCGGTTCTTTTCCGAGGCCCGCGGCAAGTGGATTTTGGATCTTTGGGCGGCGAATTCGGACGCCCTGAGGCGTCGAGGTCTCGCCCCGGACCGGGTTCATTGCGACGGTCGCTGCACCATCTGCGGCGATGAATTTCCTAGTTATCGTAGAGATGGTGCGAAATCCGGTCGATTCGGCGTTTTCGTGGGAGCCTAAGAATTCTGTGGATTTGGTCGGAAAAAACAACGTGAACATCGAAAAATCACACCCGATGTCGTACAATGAATGGATCTTTCGGACCTGTGATGGCCGTACAGGCCGTCTTTTTCTGGTATTGCTAGGGCAGACGTTCACACAGATGAATGGGAGTTTCACCATGCGTACGTTCCAAGGCCTCGCGAGCGTCCTGTTGCTCGGTTTGACGATGCTGTTCGCGACGACGGCTCTCGCCGCCGACGCCGACATCGTGATCACCGAGATCATGCAGAACCCGCTGATCCTCGCCGACACCCTCGGCGAATGGTTCGAGATCCACAACACCGGCGCCACGCCGGTGGACATCGAGGGTTGGACCATCAAGGACAACGATACCGAGAGCCACGTGATCGCCAACGGCGGTCCCCTGGTGATTCCCGCCGACGGCTACGCCGTGCTGGCGCGCGACGCCGCTTCCATGGCCGGTGAGGGTGTGACGGCGGTGTACCAGTACGCCTCGTTCCAGCTGGCGAACGGCGCCGACGAAGTCGTGCTGCTCAACGCCTCTCTGGTGGAGATCGATCGCGTGGAGTACGACGGCGGCACGCTGTGGCCCGACCCCAACGGCGCTTCGATGATGTGGAACGAAGCCACGGGCGACAACAACGTGGGCACCAACTGGGCCACCTCGACGGTGGTCTTCGGCAACGGCGACAAGGGTACGCCCGGCGCAGCCAACGGCTCGACGCCCCTGCAGGCTCCCATCGTGACCGACGTCTACCACCGCAGCCTGCTGCCGATTCCGGGTGAGACGGTCACCATCTACGCCGACGTCACCGACGGCGACGGCACCATCACCGACGTCTCCCTCTTCTACCAGGTCAACAGCGGCGGCTTCGGCATCGCGACGATGACCTTGTCGACCGGTTCGGTCTACACCTACGACATCGTGGGCAGCAGCAACGGCGACGTGGTGGAGTACTTCGTCGAAGCCACCGACAACGACGGCCTCACGGGTACCAATCCGCCGACCGGCGTCTACACCTACACTGTGGCGCCCGAGTCGATCACATCGATCGCCGCCGTGCACGCAGACTCGCTGGGCTTCGTCGGCACCACGATCATGGTGCAGGGGCAGGTCTACATTCCCGGCGACTACAAGGCCGACGGCACGTCGGTCAGCGCGTTCATCCAGGGCGTCTCGGGCCGCGGTCTGAACATCTTCGGCACGACCCGCAGCACCGGCATCACGCTGCTCAACGACACCGCCAACATCGTGAAGGTGACCGGCACGGCCGTCTGGTACGGCACGACGGTCGAGCTCGTGAACTACGAGGTCGAACTTGTAAGCGGCGGCAACCCCGCCATGACGCCGGCCGTCATGGCCAGCACGGCCGCCGCGGCCGCCCCGACCAACGAAGGCACCTACATCCAGGCCGGCGGTCCGATCACGGCCATCGCATTGACCACCGGCACCAACCCGGCCCACAACTTCACCGTCGACGACGGCAGCGGCCCGGTGGTCGTGCGCATCGACGACGACGTTGTCCTGGGCATGGAGACCTGGCTCGTGGGCGATCAGCTCGATGCCGCCGGCGCCGGCGGCAGCTTCGCCGCTCAGGGGCAGATCCTCGTGGGTCTGGCTGCGGATGTGGTCAACAGCGGCCAGGGCCCCGACATCACACCCCCGACGGTGGTCTCGGCCCGCTTCGACGAGCCAGATCAGGTGACCCTGCGCTTCAGCGAGTCCATGGACCCCGTCACCGCGCAGAGTGTCGCCAACTACACCGTCTACCAGACCGGCTCGCCGGGCAACACGGTGGCGGTCACGGCGGCAGCGATCCAGATCGACGACACCTACGTGGTGCTGACGGTCGCCTCGTCTCTCGGCGGCACGCCCCACACCGTGGCCTTCGGGCCGGTGGAGGACCTCGCTGGCAATCCCATCGCCGGCGGCACGACGGCCGACATCTTCGATGCCGGTCCGGTCCCTGCGATCGTCATCAACGAAATCATGCGGAATCCGCTTTCGCTTCCTGATGCCGACGGCGAATGGTTCGAGGTCTACAACTTCGGCATCGTTTCGGTGGACATGAACGGCTGGACGATCAGCGACATCGATCTCGACAGTCATGTGATCGACAACGGCGGACCGCTGGTCATCGCTCCCGGCGAGTACAAGGTCCTCGCGATCAACGCCACGGCCATGACCGCAGAGGGCGTCACGACGTTCTACCAGTATGCCGGCGTCACCCTGGCCAACGGCATCGACGAGCTGATCCTCACCGACACCGAGGCCCGCATGGTCGATACCGTGGCCTGGGACGACGGCCTGACCTTCCCCACGCCCAACGGCGGCTCGATGCAGTGGACCGGCCTGGGCGACAACGACCTCGGCGCCAATTGGGCCGCCGGCGGTCCCGCCTTCGGATCCGGCGACCACGGCACTCCGGGCGCGATCAACGACTTTTCGACGCCGGTGCCCGAGTTCATGGCCACGTCCCTCGGCGCCAACCGCCCCAACCCGTTCAACCCGAGCACCGAGTTCCGCTTCACGCTGGATCGCGACGCCCGGGTGAACCTGAGCGTGTTCGACATGCGCGGGCGTCTGGTGCGCGTTGTGGCCGACGAACGGCTGACCGCCGGCGATCACAGCGGCGCGTACCGCTGGGACGGCCGCGACGGGTCGGGTCGCGAAGTGAACAGCGGCACGTACTTCTACCGTCTGACCACCGACTCCGGCTACAGCGAGTCGCGGAAGATGACGTTACTGAAGTAGAAGTCCGGATCACTAACGAGGAGCAGGGCGGGGGAGACCCCGCCCTGTTCCATGAATAAACGAAAGTATCGCCTCGCTACAGGTCATGGTAGATTGGCGTCCGTGCGCGACGAACGAGTGCTCCACTCGAGCATTTTGCGCCTTCGACGACAAGGCCCGCCAGGTCCTTCACCTCTCTCGACCCGGAGCAACGATGAGCCGACCCCGAGGATGTTTGAAAAACGGACTGCTCGGCTGTCTGGGCCTGTTCGTGATCCTGGTGCTGATCACCGGCGTGACGGCCCTGATGGCCTGGCGCGGACTGGATGCCCAGGAGGTCACCGATCGCAACCTCGCACCGGACGTCTCGTTGGCGGCATCGGGTGAGGATAGGGGCGGCAAGGTGATCCTCGAACTGCACCACGGCGAATTCGAGATCAACCCGGCGCGTCCGGGCGAAGGTGTGAGTGTCGAGGCGCGTTTCGACGAATCTTCCTACGAACTCCTCGAGACCTTCGAACAGGGCGGTGCCGATGGTTGGGTCTACACCGTCGGCTTCCGGCGCACGACATCGGGTCTCCAAGCCATCCTGCAGGCGCTCATGGGAGGCGGCACCGAGACCTACGTCCGCGTCTATCTGCCCGAAGACGTTCCCATCGACCTGACGGCCCTGGTCGGCGAAGGCGGCTGCGTGGCCGACCTCGGCGGCATGTGGCTCACCAAGGCGGACCTCCGCTTCGAAAAGGGCGGTTTCGACCTCGACATCAGCGAGCCCCTGCGGGAACCCATGGAACGTCTGACGATCCGCGGCCGCATGGGCGGTTTCGCGGCGTCGCGACTGGGCAACGCCAGCCCCGGGATTCTCGACGTAAACTGCTCCATGGGCGGCGCCGACGTGGATCTGAGCGGGGCCTGGCTCAACGACTCGGACATCACCATGGCGATCCGCATGGGCGGCATGGCTGTGGGTGTTCCTCGCGATGTGGAGACCGAGGGCACGACCCTGTCGTCCCACGGACTGCGCGAAACCGACTCCGAGATCCCTGTCCCCGTACTGCGCTTCAACTACCGGGCGAGCATGGGCGAAATCGACTTCATGCGGCGGTGATCGTTGAAGGCTCCTGGCGCCTCTTGTTTCAGCTGTGGCGACGGGGTAGAGTTCCGGGTCGAGATCCCGAACCCCTGAGGACATCGTCGTGCTCGACGCCCTGATCATCGTCGCTTACTTCGCCGCCGTCATGATCGTGGCCGTCCGCGCCCGGCTGGGCGCCGACGCCACAGCAGAGGATTATTTCGTCAGCGGCCGCAATCTGCGATGGTGGTCCATCGCCGCCTCGACCATCGCCACCAACCTGCACGCCGGACACTTCCTGGCGGTCATCGGCTCCGCCTACGCCTTCGGTCTGGCCCAAGCCAACTTCGAACTCAATGCTGTCTTTGGTCTGGTGCTCGCGGCCTTCGTTTTCGTGCCCCTGTACCTGAGGGCTCGTGTCGTGACCATCACCGAATACATAGAGATGAAATTCGGTCCGACCGTCGCGACAACCTACTCCCTGCTCTCGATGTTTCTTTACGGCACGCTCTATCTTGGCGCGGCCTTGTTCTGGGGCGGCTATGCTCTGGAGATCCTCTTCGGCGACGTAGTGCAGGCGGCTGTAGGCGGCACGCCGGCGCTGCGCATCGGTGCAATGATCGTGCTGCTCGGCGGGTTCTCGGCCACCTATACCTACTTCGGCGGCCTTGGCGCGGTGGTCAAGACCGACGTGGTGCAGTTCGTGCTTCTGCTCGGCGGCGGTCTGACGGTGACCGGACTCGCGGTGGCCCGACTCGGCGGCTTCGGAGCGCTGGAGAGCGAGGTCGGGCACCTGATGCACCTGCATCTGCCCAACTCCCACCCACAGCTGCCTTGGCTCGGCATCGTGACCATGCACCTGCTCAACCTGCAGTACTGGGGCTGCAACCAGGTGATCCTGCAAAGGTCGCTGGCCGCCCGCAGCCTGCGCGACGCCCAGATGGGCCTGCTGGTCGGGGGCTTCTTCAAATTCGCTACCGCGGCCATGCTCGTACTGCCGGGCATCGCCCTGGTGGGCATCCTCGGCAAGAGCGAACCCCTTGCAGACCCCGATCAGGCGTATCTGAAGATCGTGGAGCTGCTGCTGTCGCCGGGAGTGAAGGGGCTGGTGCTGTGCGGGCTGTTCGCATCGCTGATGAGCAGCGTGGACTCGATCTTCAACTCCATCGCCACGCTTTGGTCCGTGGACATCTTCAAACGCCGACTGGCCCCGGACGCCGACGATGCCCGGGTCGTGGCCGCCGGCCGCCGCGCCATCCTCGTGACCATGGCCATCGGCGTGCTGTTCGGTTTCGCCTTCACCTACATCAAGCTGGACAATCCGGCCTTTCCGTTGGATCCCCTGTTCAAGAAGGTAAGCTACTTCATCAAGAACGGGTTCGTGGTGCTGATCGCTTCGGCGGTCTTCCTCGTAAGGCCGCCACGGAGCCTGGTGTTGAGTGCGCTTGTGCTTATGATCCCGCTGACCGTCGCAGTGAACTTGCTGTTCCCGGGGACACCGTACCTGATTCTGACCCTGGGGATCATCGTGGCGGGATTCGCGGCGGTGGCGGTGCCGACGGTTCTGCGCAACGGCTGGCGGGTGCCGGACGGCCCGCTGATCAGGATCGCTGACAGAAGGATCGGCTGGCTTGGGGCGATACTGGTCGCGATGCTCGCAGCCATCCACGTAGTCTTCCACTGAACGAGGGGCGGCCTGAACCGATCTCGAATGAGACATTGAAATACCACGGCAATTGTAGGATTTTGGGGGCCGCGGGGAACCATGTGCCGGGAGATCGGGTTCAAGATCGCCTGACCGGCCCGTTCACCGGATGCTGACCAGGTCATCGCAGGAAGGACGCGTCATGATGCGAACGCAGTTTCTCAGGACATCGTTGATCGTCATCGCCATATTCGGAGCCGTCGCAGCATCGGCGGACCAGTGCGTCGAATGCCACAAGTCCCCTCTCTTCAGGGTGCAGCACAAGACGCTCTTCGATTACTACGTCGCCTTCGAACAGTCGGTGCACGGCGTCGCCGGCCTTTCCTGCTCCGACTGTCACGGCGGCGATACGAAGACTGAGGATCCCGCCCTGGCCCATATCGGCGTGGTCGAGAACGTGCGCTACGACAAGGTTCCAGCCACCTGCGGCGAGTGCCACGTGGAAGAGCACGACTCCTTCGTCGGCAGCAAGCACTACCAGATCATGTCCGACAATGGTACCGCACCCAATTGTGTGACCTGCCATGGAGCCATGGAGATGGACTTCATCTTCGTGAGCAAGGTGCGGGGCACCTGCACCTTCTGCCACAACGTCGGCTCCGGCAACGCGCCCGAGGTGCCTGATCACGCCGAATACATCCTGAGCCAGATCAACATCATCAAGGGCTACAAGCACTACGTGGAGACGTACTCCAAGGACCGCGAGCTGGTGGCCGCCATCGACGAGTCCTACGACCGCTTGTCGTCGTACTGGCACCGTTTCGATTTCGAGGAGGTCGCCGTCGAGAGTACGAACCTGCTCGGCGTGCTGCGCGAGGCCAAGGCCCAAGCCATGCGGGACCGGCGCAAGTAACATCCTCGGCCTGATGCAGACGACGCCCCTGACCTCGCGGTCGGGGGCGTCGTCGTGTTCGGAGCGGGAGGGTTATTCGTCTGGGTGCACTTCGCCCGTTTCGATGTCCACGGCGTGTTTGAGCAGCACCGTCATGATGAATAGGCCCACGCCCCAGATGCCCACCGTCACCGCCACCTCGTTCGCACTCGGGGAGTATTCGAGGATCTCGCCCAGGGGCGAGGGGATGAAGCCGGGAAACACCAGCCCCATGCCTTTCTCGATCCAGATCGCGACGATGAGCATCAGCAGCGGCACGTTGCGCAGGATCACGCCTCGCTTCTCGAACTTGCGCGAGACCAGCGAGATCAGGGCCGTGACGTTGAGCACGATGGCCGTCCAGATCCACGGCACCAGGGCGTTGTGCCCGTGCAGGCCGAAGAACAGGTAGCGGGCGCTGGCCACGTGGGCGCTGTCGGCGTAGAACTCGGTGAACACCTCGGAGATCAGCAGGAAGATGTTGATGAGCCCGCTGATCAGCACGACCATCCGCAGGAAGCTGATGATGCGGTCGCCCATGGGGAATTTCGTCCAGCCCTTGATGATCTCCAGGATCAGGATGATGAACGCGGGTCCGGCGCAGAAGGCGCTGGCGATGAACCGCGGCGCCAGGATCGCCGCGTTCCAGAACGGCCGGCCGGCGAGGCCGGTGTACAGGAACGCCGTGACGGTGTGGATGCTTACCGCCCAGAGGATCGAGACGTAGACGAAGGGCAGGTACAGCCATTTTGCGGGCTTCTCGCCCTTGTACTTCTTGTAGAGCAGGTAGCCCGGCACGTGCAGGTTGAGCAGCAGGTAGCCGTTGAGCACCACCACGTCCCAGCTGAGCATCGAGACCGGGAAGTTGAATTTGCCGATGTAGGGGATCATGTGCCAGAAGCGGTCGGGCCGGCCCAGGTCGGCCACCACGAACAGCAGGCACATGACGATGGCGCCGATGGCCACCATCTCGCCCAGCAGCACGCCGCCCTTGACCTCCTGGTTGTGGTAGAGGTAGCCGGGGATCACCATCATCACCGCGGCGGCGGCCACGCCCACCAGGAACGTGAAGTTGGCGATGTAGAGGCCCCAGGAGACCTGGTCGGTCATGCCGGTCACCGCGAGGCCGTGCTCGGCCTGGCGCGTGTAGGCGGCGATGCCGTAGACGATCAGCACGGCCAGGAAGCCCAGCCAAGCGAGGTAGCGCGGCCCGCCGTGGAACATGCCCCGCACGGAGCGCAGGACGAAGGTCGCGTAGTTCATCAGTCCGGTCATGGTTCGGTGCGCTCCCCGCAACCGCCTTCGCGGCGGTCTCAATCGAAGAAGTAGTAGAAGCTCGGGTCGGTGCCGGCTTCTTCCTTGAGGATGAAAACCCGCTTCTCGGCGATGATCTGACGGATGGGACCCGCAGGGTCGAGCAGGTTGCCGAACTTGCGGCTGCCGGTGGGACAGATGTCGTGACAGGCCGGGTTCAGCCCCTGACGCACGCGGTTGATGCAGAACGTACACTTCTCCATGACGCCCTTGTAGCGCGGCCGGTTGCCGAGGTAGTGGGTGTCGGGAATGATGTCCTCGTCCTCGAGCCGCGGTTCGCTCCAGTTGAACTTCCGCGCCCAGTAGGGGCAGGCGGCGGCGCAGTAGCGGCAGCCGATGCACCAGTTGTAGTCCACCACGACGATACCGTCCTGCTCCTGCCAAGTGGCCTCGACGGGGCAGGCCTTCACGCACGGCGCATCGTTGCAGTGGTGGCACTGCACGGGCATGTAGTACTTGCCCTCGGCGGGCACCTCGTGGGTGTAGTCGTGCACGGACTTCTCGACGTCGAGAGATCCCTTCTCCATCTCCAGCACGCGGATGTACTCGATGCGGTCGCCCTTGTCGGGGTCGCCGCGGTGCTGGTTGTTCTCTTCGACGCAGGCTCCCACGCACTTGCGGCAGCCGATGCACTTCGAGAGGTTCAGGGCGTAGGCGAAGCGCACGCCCTCGAGGGGCGGCGCGGCGTTCACGCTGAAATCGTCGCGGTCGTACTTCTCGTTGTACTGCTTCTCGAGCCTCGCGAGGGTCTTGGCGAGCTGTTCGGGGGAGAGCTCCACGAAGTGCTTCTGCATGAACTCTTCGAGGTCGAAGGCCTCGGCCGGATCGGGCAGGACGGCGGCGGTGGCCGACACCGCGCCGAGCAGCTTGAGGAAGCCGCGACGTCCCAGGTCCTCGTCGCGGAAACGGGTCGACTTGCTCAATGCTCCAGCTCCTCGTGCTCTGCGTCGTGGTGTCCGTGATCGGAGGGGGAGCCGCCGACCCGCGGTACCGGCGCGGCTTCGGGCTCGAGGGTCAAAAATGCGGGGGCGTGTGGATTGTGGCACTCCACGCACTGCCAGCGGACGGCCTCTTCGGCTTCGGGGCCGCGCAGGTCCCAGCGGCCGACGGTCTTGCCGTGGATGCCCCGCTCCCAGTCCAGGAGCTTGGGCCCGTGGCAGCTGCCGCACAGCAGATGGCTCTCGTTGAAGGAAAGGGGCTGGCCGTCGAAGCGCACCAGCTTGTCGCGGTCCGCGGCGTCGTGGCAGTCGAGGCACCAGAGGTTGCCGCCGCCGTGGAGCAGCGCCCAGACGGTGTCGTCGGGGGTGAGGTCGTTCTCGGCCATGTAGTCGGCGATGCCGACCCGCGCGCCGACGCGGGCGCGGTTGACGGCGTTGAGATCGTGGCGGTCGGTCTGGCCGAGCAGTTCGGCTATGGTCACCTGTGTGCCGTAGGGCACGGCGTGGATGCCGCCGTCGTCGTCGGTCCACTCCAGAGGCGTCGCGTGCTCCTCCGCCAGGATCCGCGGCTGGAAGATGGTCTCCTGGTCGCCGTGGCAGTCCATGCAGGGGTAGTAGCCGTGGTAATCGGAGAGGGCGGCGATGCGGTCGGAGGTGACTTGGGCGATCGAGGGCAGGGCGGTCAGCACGAGGACCGAGAGCAGCAAGGCCGTTCCGGAGAGCAGGGATGTCGGGGCGCGTCGGTTCATGGGCGTTCCCGGGCTGGGGTGGTGGCGATGGTCCCAGCAGAGTAAAGGGTGTTCGAGGTTCGGTGGTAGAGATTAACGAGGGAGGACGACAAAAACCCACGAAAACACTGTGGGATCGTAGGTAATTTGTACTTGGGAGTCAAGAAATTGGAGAGGGATTGGGTTCGAGGATCTCTTGGGGGCGCCGGTTCTCTTGCTTCGAAGTCCCCGCTGAGTTCCAACCCCGTCGACCATCGCCCTCAGCCAGGTCTCCGATCCGGTCCGGATCCTGCTCGATTTCGACTTGCCCGGTGTCCCGGGCGAATCATGTCGCTCTCGCGGGGCGCATGAGCCGCCACCCGACAACTCACGTCACCATACCTCCAGAAGTCCGGTCCACTCCTCCCAGCGCCTAGGGGCGACAGGGAGGAGTCATGCATGGCGGTGCCGTCTACCGTCCCCGCCGGCCCGCGGGCACGCTGCTGCACCGCGTCATGCGCGAGAACCTCGAGACCTATCTTGCCGGCGGCGACCAGGCACTTGAACAGTCCCGCTCCGTCCCTTTCCATGACGACGCTGAGGCAACGAAGCCCCGGTGCTCCAGCGGGCGCCCGGTTCGGGGCGGTGGTGTTCGTGCACCGGTTCGGCAGCTACCTCAACAGCCATGTCCACTTCCATGTCCTGGTGACCGACGGCGTGTTCAGCGCCGCCGACGACGGCACGGCGGTCTTCCATCCCGCGGTGTCGCTGGACTCCGCCGACATCCTGGCCGTCCAGGCAAAGATGCGTACACGCGGCCTGCGCTGGCTGCACCGTCACGGCCATCTCGACAGCGAGGGGGTCCATGCCCTCGATGCCCCGGAGCACGCGGGCGGCTGGTCGCTCGACGCCTCGGTGACGATCCCCGACTGGGACCGTCAGGCGCTGGAGCGGCTGGTGCGGTACTGCGCACGACCGCCGCTGAGCCAGGAGCGGCTGGGCCGGGTCGATGACGAGACGCTGGTCTACAGCCTCAGGAAGCCGACCCTCGACGGCCGCACCGAACTGTACCTGACTCCGTTGGAGTTGCTGGATCGACTTTCGAACCTGATCACTCCTGTCCCTTCCATTTATTAATCTGCCTGCTGAATCCCGCGATGAACGCACATCGGTTTAGCGGGCCAGTGCGCTGAGCACGATATTCGTGTAGGCGGGAGGCCTAGATGCTTGGAAGTTGAGCTTGATGCGTGAGTTGGGCAGACCTGTCCTGGCGATTCGTTAGAGCCGAAGCGGGAGTGAACTAAGCCGCCTTCCTTGAGTAGCGGTGATGCAACCCGCCTAGGATTTCCTCTACCTGGATATCGCCCGCCTCTGGGACGCGACGACCCGAGGCACCGGGCAGTCCTTCTCGAGTCCCAAGTGAGTCCGGCTCCGATGGTAGTAGTCCAGGTAGTCGCGAAGCACCCGCCGCAGATGCCGCTCGTTCAGGATGATCACGTGATCCAGGCATTCCCGCCGAATTGACCCGATCACCCGCTCGACATACGGGTTCTGCCATGGTGAATGATTTGCCGTTCGGATCTGTTCGATGCCCATCGCCG